>JGI26381J51731_1001251_pt1 | contig 11847 bp, 10 predicted proteins | sample SaaInlV_165m_DNA_3_FD_51731 | JGI IMG/M metagenome (IMG submission 51731) | reverse complement strand
ACGAACCTCCTGCCGCCAACTCCCACTCAGCTTCTGTCGGTAAACGTTTTCCCACTGCCCGGCAATGTTTATCTGCGTTGACCCATGCAATACCCATGGCTGGACAGGCTAAACAGGTTTTCTCTGTTATATAGATTTGGTCGTGAGTTGGGTGTGTTTTTTTGTATTGCCTCACGGTCACCTCAGTGTGGTCAATATAAAACATGTCCATTATTTTTAGGTCATTGGAAACAATAATGGGAGAGTCAAAGCTTCTTTGCTTTGGTTTTAGCCGGTTGGTCTTATCAACTGAAGGATCAACCAAAACCATAAGCGTGCCACTAGCTGGATGAATTATGGTGGGTAATAATATTTGATCGTACCTGGAAGATGGGGGTAGTTTTTTAGTATGCTTTTTATGCTTTGTTGTACGTCTTTTTCGTTTTTTAGTATGTTTTTTAGTATTTCTTTTATGTATTTTGGCATGGAGGGCAAGTTGTTCAATATTTACTCTGTCTTTTGGCGGGTGTTTTCTAGAATGCTTCCGATGTTTGCTTAAGCCTGAATTACATGCTGATATAAAAAAAAAGGTGAGTAATGTAACGGCTAATACAGTTTTCAAGATTCCTTATTCCTTCGTAAGCATAGATTCAAATCTTTTTTTCAAACTATTGTAGCGCTCGTACTCTATTTTTGCCAATTCTGGTTTCCCAATTTTTTCATAAGTGAACCCTAAACTATATCGAGCATTAAAATTGGTGGGATCTAGTTTTATCACGGTCTTAAAGGCTTGTACCGCTTTTTCATATTCATTCCGATAATTATATATTCCGCCTAGCCCATAAAAAGCACTCACATTTTTTGGGTCCAGTTTTGTAGCTTTTAAAAAAGAATCAAACGACTTATCATAGGAACCTTTTTCACTATGTTTTGTGGCTTCTTGGACTAATTCGTCACTACTTTTGGATGAACATTGACTGGTGACCAAAAAGGTAAAGATGATAATAAAAAAAGCAAAGATGCGAGTAGAAGAGTACATATATTAAAAGTACAAATATAAAAAATTTCTCATGCTCGGGAATGTCTGTAAGTTCAAGTTCTTTGTAAGGCTAGATGTATGAATAAATTTTTCTTTATACGGTGTTACGATATCAGCAAGTGAAGGCGTCAAATTATCCTTCAGTGAGTAATCGCTGTCGCAGTCAATGTTGGCCGTTCGTTAGGACGGAGTCCGCCACTGCCAAATATTGGAGTCGGTTCGTTGCATAATGCCCCACAATCTGCAATACCAGAACTTAGAGGTGATTCTCCAAAATGAAGTAAAAATAATTTCTCTGTTTCACTGAATGCTTTTTCAAGGTTCCTTCGGTCCTTTTCACCGCGCATTCCAAAATAGGGGAAATGGTGAATATACTTACCAAATAGGTTCTCGCAGTCAGACATGTATTTCTGCGTATCTAGGATGTGAGTGTGCCAGAATATATCGATCTCTTTGCTGGGAACGATCACTTTGTCACTATATATACTCGATAGATACAGAAATCTACGATACCAAATTTCTAACACTTCGGTTTTGACAAGGGACCAGCTGGGGCCATCTTCTCTTTGCGTAAGAGAAAATTTAATTGATTCTAAATCTAGATTACGACTAAATTCATTAAACGATTTTTTTTTCATATCCCAGGCTCTCTTGGAAAGTGTTGAATAAAAAATGCAATTGATGTTTAAACTATTTTAGACTCTCTTTCTCAGGAAATAAAATTAAAAAAATCTGATCATGTGCCTCATTTACTTTTAAATACTTTTATCAAACTTTAGTTAGCGTCAGATAACAAGTTTATAAGACACACGAATTCCACTTGCGTAAATGTCAGCCCAGTGAGAATCAAGTTTTTGCTTAGGCGTGAGCAAGTCCTGAAATGAACAAGGTCTAGTAATATGACTAGACCAATCTAGTGGTTCCCAGGCTAAACCTAGCGACTCAAACCACAATTCTAACATTGCGTGTGTGGGTAAGGTAGTCAAGCTTAGATTGCGCCCTTTCCGATTAAAGCTTTCGGGTAGATTATAATCCTTTTTTTCTGTTTGGGTAGGGCATGATATCATCAGAGGAAGGCTGAGAATTTGATTTGTCAAATGAGGATGCGTTCTTGGTGCGTCCTTTCCCTGGACCGCCGAATAGGAAGTTGTNAAAGTATCAATGAGAATAGTTTCTTTTGCTGCACGTGCCATAAGCTTGAGTAAANGGTAAGGCTCAGTCATATANTATAGAACACCAAAACAAAAGACGGTGTCGAAAGAATTCGGTTCTACCNCTTCTAGAAATTCGAGAACATCATNAGTTTCAAATTTGTACTTNGATGTGCTTATATCTTCTTTAGAAAATAAATCTNTGCAACGTTTTGTNGTACGTTTTTCTANATCAATACCATGGATAAATTTTGCCCCGAGCTGTAAAGCTGCCCAAGAAAAAATTCCGGTGTGAGACCCGATATCTAGGATAGATTTATTTTGAAGGTGTTGACGATTGTTATCCAGTAAAATACCAATTCGGCTATTAACACACTCAGAGTGATAAGGAATAGCCCATCTTTTAGTTCTGGTGTCCGTAGTTAAGAATGGGGAATCAGGAGGAATATAAATCTTCATGGTTGATCAATGGGTAAAGATATTAAAAAGACTCTTATGGTGAAGTTGTCTAGAAACGGTCAGGTTTTTAATCAAAAAATGCTACTACATTAGTATTAAGGCAANAGTATGCATTGGTTATACGGAGTTGTTTGTTTAAGGACATATCCTTAAGAACATGAAATTAGTATTCTATATATGTAAGTATTAAAAAAAATACTTTTATTGCAGTGTTGTCGGCAGACTGACCCTCAAGGTCCTTGGTGTTTGTTGCTACTGTTAATGTGGGTCTAACTAAACAGCCATGATTCTCATACTCTATCTTAAAAAATTTCTAGAGATACTATAATGGAAGAAAACTAATATGAAAGAAAATTTCATTGAATAAAAAAAAGAAAAACAAAAAAAGATCTATGAGGGAAGACCTTATCTCAGAAGAAGGTTTGTCCTCTATCGGTGAAGCTTTTCGAAAACTTGACCCCCATATGGCGATTCGCCTCAAAGCTCTTCAGGGAGTCGAGTCTCCAGCCGAATGGGTAATGGAGGTAATATTTGATTTATTTCCTTACGCTTGGAAAGATACAGAGTTACTTGGAGAAGCTATCCTAAGTATCTTTGCATGTGAATATGAGGAAGCAGTTGAGACTTTAAAAGGAGTCGTGCGTATGAGCCCGGATGCCTACCCAGCGTATCATCTTTTAGGGCATGTATACGGTTGTATGGCGAATTACAAGGATGAAATCGAGTGTTATAGGAAAATCATAAAATTAAGAAGCGATTACCCTCAGGTTTATTATAGTCTTGGAATGAGTTATTGGTTAGCCGGGCGGGACAAAAAAGCAATGGCAGCATTTCATACTGCTATCCCAATGACCCCAGAATTTGCAGTCCCAGAATTTTGGTTTACATTCACATTCGAAAAACTTAAGCGTTATCCAGCAGAAAATAATGGAACAGGTGATAAGAATACCATCGAAAAAAACCGCGTTCTATCTCACCTGTTTCATATGATTGGATTAGAATTAATAGAGTATGGTCACAATTCAGAAGCACGTCAGGCGTTCAAAAAATCTATACAACTACTGCCAGAATTCGCAGAATCCTATTATCAATTAGGTTCTGTTCATATGAAGAAGTTGAGAAATTCTAAGCGTNCTGAAAAATACCTGCGAATGGCAGANCATTTATTTCAAGAGCAGAAAGAATTTCAGAAGGCAAAATTGATACAGCAGGTTTTTGANTCCACGGATCTTCTCATAGATAAAAATAAAGCCGCGGAAGACTGGTTAAAAGAAGGGCTTCGACTCCAACAATTAGGTTTGAATCAAGCTGCAGTAGATGCATATAAAATCTCTATATCCTTTAAACGGGANTTTATGGATGCTTATTANAATATGGGGATCGCTTATGGAAGCTTAGAAGAGATTGGGGTTGATGTCATTGATCATGCGATAGGATGCTTAAAGCAAACTATTCGTTTGAGTGCTGATTTTATTCATGGGTATATTGCACTTGGCGCTGCTTATATTAGAAAAGAGGAATACGAAAAAGCACTAGATGTTTTGAGCAGAGCGCTAACACTTGATTCGAAAGATTCGAACGCACATTATTATATTGGAGTCACCNACCGGGCATTGAAAGATTTTGAAAGAGCAGCGACCTCTCTCCGCNGTTCGGCATTGTTAAAACCGGATTCATTGCAGGCGCAATACTTTTTAGGCCTTGTTTTGCTAGATTGTGAAAAGTTTCAGGGTGCATGCGATGCTTTTAGTGAAACAGTACGCATTAAGCCAGACTTTGCTGAGGGACATTACATGCTAGGTTACATATTCTTTGAAAAACTATTTGATGAGGAAAAGGGAGTCCATCATCTTAGTAAGGCGGAAAAACTTTATATTAAGTTGGAAGACTTTGATAGTCTGGAACGAGTTCGGAAAATATTAAGAGATTAAGGGGAGGGGCTAATAGTTATAGCCTAGGCCATTCTTGCAATAAAAATATAGTATTTAAACTTAATGAAACCATGCATGGGATGAAAAAACATCTGAATGATTTCTTGTAGTCAGAATAGAGAGGACACTGTAATAGAGGGTGATGAATAATAAAATAATCTTATTGGTTTTAATTGGGGCAGGGGTTGCTTCGTTTTATTTTTTTGATATGCAACAATATTTATCATTTGAAAGTTTGAAAGCCAACCGAGAGAGGTTGAATGTTGTTTACCACGAGAACCCCATTATTTTTATGTCAGGGTTTATTGGAATTTATTTTTTAATAGTTGCCCTTTCGTTACCTGGGGCAACGGTACTTACTCTGACCGCGGGTGCTATTTTTGGGTCAGTTCTGGGGACATTTCTTGTCAATGCAGGGGCAACCTTAGGGGCGACGGTGGCTTTTCTCAGTGCTCGTTTTATTTTTCGCGACTGGGTTGAAAATAAATTCAATGACAAATTAGTTTTTATCAATAATGGAATTTCGGATAATCCTATTAGTTACCTGTTATTTTTGAGGCTGGTTCCATTATTTCCATTTTTTCTGGTTAATCTTGTTTTGGGGGTGACACAGGTTCGACTCTCGATTTATTTTCTCAGCACAATGATAGGAATTATGCCAGGCTCATTTGTTTATGCTAATGCGGGCAGTAACTTGGCACGTATAAATACTATCTCTGATATTGCTTCCCCAGAAATATTTGGAGCCTTCATTTTGTTAGGCATTTTTGCTTTGATACCCGCCTTTTACCGTCGTTATAAATGAATAAATTGTTAAATTATAATTGATGCTTTCCAAGTTTTAGGTTTTCTGTGGTTTATCTGATTAGTTTATAGGTTTATGCAGGGATGGGTAGGTTATGCCTACTAGATGGAATCTTACGTTACATGGGGTTAATAAGAACCATGGAGGATTTCACTTAGATGATCCAAGCTAAGTTTCGCATGACCACTGAGGTTCTATTATGATTTTGAGTGTGGTTTGAGGTTTCTAATGATTAATGATCGGTTAACTACAACAGGAGGTTTCAGAGGTATTCCCCGTTGGCTTTTCAATTTGTGGGTCGGTTAATATAAACTGCCCATTATAGGAATGCGAAGACAATATTGTCGCAGTATTGCGGTCGACTTCGACAGCGGCACCAAGTTGAAATTTAGTCCCTTGAAAAATCACAGTGTCAAAAGGTCCTGTATAGGTAGCAAAAACAGAATTACTATCACTTGGGTTTTCTCTTGAAGAAAATTTAGACCCCTCTATCGTGTAAGAATAGAATTTAATGCCCGAAACTTCTTTCCATAAGTAGTCTTTTTGTATGCGTAATCCATTGAATTTATTTTCTCGAGCAAAGTTGATAAATTCTTGTAGGGTAAGCGCTCCAGAGATACACTCTCCCCAAAGTTCCTTGTTGTTTCGCATTTCATCTGGGACTTCAACTTCTGAAATAATATCTGCGATTAGAAAACGTCCCTCATTCTTTAAAATTCTATGTATTTCTTTAAAAACGGCTCCTTTTTTGGTAGAAAGATTGATCACGCAATTTGACGTAACAAGATCGACGGACATATCTTCAATGGGAATATTTTCAAGAAACCCCCGTTTAAATTCTATATTATTGTAACCAAGGTTTTTAACGACTTGATCTGCATTTTTCCTGGCAACGTTTAGCATCTCTTCAGTCATGTCTATCCCGTAGACATGGCCCGTTTTTCCTACATACTTTGCAGCGATAAAACAATCGATACCGCCACCTGACCCAAGGTCTAGAACTGTTTGTCCCTCTTGGAGACCCGCCTTTCCTACTGGACTTCCACAGCCATATGAGATTTCTAAAACTTCTTTAGGGATATGGGACAAATCATCCAAATCGTATTGTCGGGCAACACAAACTTTCCTGAGGTGTGAGGGCTGCATTTGAATAAAAACTTTGAACGTCATCTTTGGAAACATCTTCTTTCCCTGAATTTTTATCACAGCAGGATGCGATGTCATTCATTTTATTTTTCCTTTCAAACTTGATTGGCCTTGTAGTTTATAGCCGGCCTTAATTACTTGTTGAGAACATAAATTTAATCGACTTCATGTCTGGATTCTTATCTTAAAAAATTAACTTTCCTTCGCCAACCGCTCTTTAATTCCTACTTCGTAAAACTGTTTTAGAAAGGATTTTGTCAGCCGAAATGGGTTGAAAGTGATATCCACTGGGAATTTGGCAAGTTTAAAGTCGGACACTTTGAATGCATCTACATTAAGTTTTCCTATGCATTTGATTTTTTTTAGGTCCCACTGTCCATAGTTTTTAATTCTGGCAGCCTCTAGTGTATAGACGTTCTTCCAAGGAACTCGGACGATTTCGGTCATTACACGGTCTAGCGCCGTCATATCTTGTCCCGCAGCAAGAAGTCCGAGCGGGTATGGGGTTCCATTAATTGGACCATTCCCTTGCATAGCGCTAATTCCATCAATGATTGTTAGGGAAGGGGCTACGTGTTTAGCAATATCAACCAGCATCTTACCGAATGTAACCTTGTTATTTTTAACAAGGCAATGGAGGACCGGTTTTTTTTTCCCTATAACTAAGCCGAATAAGTTTTTGATAGACAAAGTGAGTGTCATCTGACAGTGAGATTTAAATTTTGGTAAATTAATAATGCTGTCGTATTCACGGATGCTACCGGCTATTTTTAGGCCAGGAATATTTTCTTCGGTCGTTAAAGAAACCGGATTAGATAGTGGTTTGATGCGGATTCCATAACGTTTTGATAAATTACCATACCCAGCTTTTTTAGCTACGGATAGAAGACTACCAATAGCTGGACTATCACTCAGGTCAATTTTATTTACTCCGAGATCTTTAAGTACGCGACATACGGCCTCGATTAGAGCTGGGTGGGTTGTTACGCACCGCCCCGGTTCAAATCCGCGCAAAAGATTGGGTTTGAGTAAAATTCTACTGGAAGGACTAAATAGCTGGCCCTGGTCGCCTAGCAAATTTACGCTTGCGCGTACGAAACTTTCAATAGGGTCAACGTGATAAGAATTAAGTTTATGGAGGAGAATTTTAGGTTTCATGATCAACTATGAATTGTATGCATCATATTATACATTGTTGATCCTTTTAATAAAACTTAAATGGCAATGGATCGGACTATAAAAAGTTAGATATTAGAATATGTTTATGGATGGGTTCGAACCTGTTCTCAATTTTCTATGTATATTGATTTCTAGAGGTTAATTTTTGAGTACAAGGATTGATAGATCCCATAGTTGCGAAGTACTTTTTTAACGTACTTTCTAGTTTCTGGGTATGGAATAGATTCTATGAATACGTCAGGGTCTTGAAGGTGGCTGAATCTTTTTAGCCATTTTTTTAGATTGTGAGGCCCAGCGTTATATGAAATCAAAATATGAGTTTTATTTTCATTAAAGCGTTTGTTTAGTTGTTCAATGTATTGGATTCCCAGTTGAATATTTATCTCGGGATTAAATAGAATTGTGGCGTCAAAGGGCGGATTCTTTTTAGAATTAGCATAAAGTCCCCGCCCAGTTTCTGGCATGATTTGCATTAGTCCTATTGCTCCAGCACGAGACTGAACTTGGGAATTAAACAAACTTTCTTGTCGAATAAGTCCTTTTACAAAGTATGGGTCGACATTGAAAACTTTGGCGTTGTCATGAATGATTTTTGCGTAAGCCAAGGGGTAAAAGGTTTTCCAAAATTTTTTAGTAAGATCTTTTTCTCGCAGTTTTGTTTTGAAGTTTTTGTATAGTTGCAAAACCCGCATAGTATCGGAATAGGCGTGCGCATCGTTATAAAGTTTGGTTAACCAAAGTACCCCTGAAAGATTTTTTCGTGTGGTGCTCTCAAGTTTTTTGATTTCTAGTTTTGCATCCTGATAAAATCCTGTGGCTGATAACTCAACACCTCGAGAATGGTGAAAGTGGGTATCTGTTGATAGTGTGGGTGTCGCGAGAGGAGGTTTTTTCTCTCTGTGAGTTTCCTGAGAAAACTTTTTGTCAAGTTTCATCTTTCCAGCTCTAATCCCATAATAGGTGTAAGGAAACGCCATGTTAACATTCNTGAAAATTTGTTGAGCCAGATCCATATGCTTTAATTGCTTGGCTGATTTTGCGCTCCAGAACATGCTGCTCTCAATGAAGAGGCCCGATGGGTATTTATGTATGCTGTTATCAAAGTAGTCATAAGCTTTTTTAAAATTCCCTGTCGTGTAGTTCATCCAGCCCAGTTGCCATGCGGCACGCTCGGCATACTCACCTGAGGATTTGTTAGCTAGTTCTTTGTAATATTTGGTTGCTTTTGGGTATCGTTTTTTTTCCTCATGCATTTTGCCAATAAAAAAACGGGCTTGATTTGCCAATGTGTGGTTTGTCGCCGTATCGATTGAGTTTTTAAAGTATTTAAGCCCGTCTCGATAATAACCTGTGTTCCAAAGGTTCCGGCCAATCATGAATAAAGCTTCTTGCTTACGTTTATGGTTTGGGTGGTGTGCAAGAAATTTTTTAAGTGCAGAATTAGCCAGATTGCGTTTGCGAAGACCTTTCTGTGCTCTTGCTAAGTAAAAATAGAAATTAGCTGGGAGGGAAGTGTTAATCGTTAATAATTCAGAAACTTCGCTAACGACCTGCTGATATTCCACCTCGCGGAGTAATGCTCTAGTGCGTTGTTCATATTCTTTGAGAGCTAAAGGTTGGATGTTAATTGTCATGTCTTTAGCGAGTTTATTCATTTCTTCTTTTGCCTGACGTGTTATTTGTTTGTGGGAAAAGCAATATGAAGCAAACGGTAGCGATCATAGGCTTCACTTTTGTTCCCCAACTTTTGGTAAAGATCTCCTTGTAGAAAAATAATTTCGGGTAGGTGCGACCTATACTCAGAGCGCACTGAAAAACCTGAGATTCGTTTTTCAATCTGGCCGAGTACGTTAAGGGCTGTTTGGATTTTATTATCTTTTTCTAAAATCTTCGCCAGTAAAACATTACTTTTTGTTAATAATAGAGTGTTTGGAAATGTTTTATGGATGATGTTAACTTGTTCCAATGCTTCTTTGGTTTTTCCAGATCTCAAGAATACCTCTGCCAAGTGGAAGCGAATGTAGTCTTCTATTTCTGGGTAAGATTTGATAGAGGCTAGGAATAACTCGATTGATTCATCTAGCTTATTGGTGCGAGCTAGACTATGAGCGAGAAGATAAGAGACGCGTTTTTTTTCTAACGAATTGGAACTCGAAGAGTGGGTAGAACGAAATAACAGGACAGCCTGATGGAAATTTCCTTTATGAAATTGAGATAATCCAGAGGAATAAGATTCTGTCTCTTTTCCCATTACGCTTTCAGGGTTTGCAAAAGAGAGTGAAATAAAAAAGGCGAAGAGGCTTAATGTTTGAGGGATGAGAGTAAGGATTTTATCTCTTAGGGTAATTGGACTGTCAGATGACTCGGCATTAATTATTTTAGCGTCGTAAAGTTTTTTAAACCAAGTGATCTGGCGTTTTGCATAATTTCTCGTATCTTGCTTGATTAGGTCGATGGTTTTTTCTAATGATTGTTCTTCATGTAGAAACTTTATGATTTGTGCGTATCCAATACTTTGNAATGGTTTTAGCTTTTCAGAGAATCCTTGCGCTAAAATATTTTTCACTTCTTCGATCCATCCGTTTTCGATCATTTTTTCGACACGTTGGTTGATGTTGGCGTAAAGATCTTTTCGGTCTCGTTCAATGAGGAAAGTGTGAATGGGGAATTCATAGTTTGNCTTTGAATTTTCTTTGNTAAANCTGGAAAAAGNTGTCCCTGTTTGGCGATAAACTGAGACTGCCCTTTCGATACGCTGTCTATCCTGAGGNCGGATTCGTTCTGCTGAATTAGGATCGATTTTATGGAGTTCCCTGTGCATTTCCGGAAGTCCTTTCGTTTGGATATCAGATTGGACTTGTTTTTTAATTTCTGGGTTTATTTGTACTGCGCAGTCGTAACTCTCACATAAAACCTTGATGTAGAGTCCAGTGCCTCCGGTTATTATGGGGACTTTTCCTTGGCTAAGCAACTCTCTCGTATGAGCTAAAGCCTTAGTTTTAAAGTCGAATGCGGAGAATTCTTGATCAGGTTCCAGTATATCTATTAGGTGGTGTGGAACTCTAACTCTTTCAGCAGGCGTTACTTTTGCTGTCCCTATATTAAAATACTTGTAAACCTGCATAGAGTCCGCGCTAATGATTTCTGAATTAATTTTCTCAGCTAATTCGATCGCGGTATCGCTCTTGTTGGATGTTGTCGCCCCAGCTAGAATAATTAAAGGAAGCATAAACTTTTTCCATTTCTTTCGAATACGAACCGTCTTTATTATAAACAAATAGAGGTGGTTCTATGACACATTCTACTTGTCGGTTTTTAACAGACTCAATTAAAAATATACGAGCATCAGCCTCGCGTGAACCGTGTATAAAACGAAGCCTTGAGGGAAATAATTTGTGAGAGCAGAGCGTTTCCTGTACTTCTTTTAGTCTTAAGGGTGGATAGGCCATAACCAAGGCCCCCCCGTATTTTAACAAACTGCTTGTTTTAGTAAGAAGTGAATTTAAATTCATATATATTTCGTGCCGTGCTACCGCTTTTTCATGACTCGGATTCATGCGCCCTGTGTTTAATTTTCGATATGGTGGGTTTGAAATTACGGTGTCAAATAGTCCATCTTTAGAGTTCAGTGTCGAGTCGGTAAAGTCACCATGAACAAGGCTTACTTTGTTTGAGATTCCGTTCTTTGACATATTGATAACAGCGAGATCATAAAGAGATTTTTGAATTTCTATNGCTGTAATTTTTCCTAACTCTACTTGTCTTGACGCAAGNAGAGGGATGATCCCGCATCCGGTTCCAATGTCTAGGAGTCTGCTGCCCGTTGATAAACTTGCAAAGTTCACTAACAAGAATGGTTCAATGGAGTAACGGTACCCATCAAGTGTTTGTTCTATTGCTAGCGGACTTGATAAATTAGACGTGGCCATGAGATTGTTGAGTTTAAGTTGATATTGAATAAACCAAAATCAATCCATAACTCAATGTCATAGGATCTTCTTTCGGTTGTGAAATGAGATTATATTATTTAATAGGCCAAAAAGGGAACTTCGGTTTACCTAACAGGGTGGCTAATAGTTCACTTTGGTAAACCATAGGATGATGACGTAAGGTAACCAAATACCCATTCGAACTGGATAAAATTGATTCAAGAGTAGT
>JGI26381J51731_1001243_pt1 | contig 11875 bp, 10 predicted proteins | sample SaaInlV_165m_DNA_3_FD_51731 | JGI IMG/M metagenome (IMG submission 51731) | reverse complement strand
GTTATACTTTTGAGATAAGGCTGTCACAGCTTGAAATCGTTCCGGATGGCGCGGCACCAGAACTAACAATAAATTAGGGTGCTGCTTTTTAACCCGTTGATAGATTTTAAGTAAAATTTCTTCTTCCCCGTTATGGGTACTCGCAGCAAGGAAAACAAAACGATTAGCGAACACGACTTCCTTCAATAACTCGCCTTCCAGAAGCACTATTTCTGACACCGTTAAATCAAATTTAATATTCCCGACCGTCTGAACGTTGTCAGTAGCCGCCCCTATTTCCTGAAACCGAACACTGTCTTGTTCTGTTTGCGTCGCAATCACTGAAACATTCGACAACGTCTTTTTAACCAATGACCGAATCTTTCGATAACCCGCGACGGACGACTCGCTTAAACGGCCATTAATAATCACCAGTGGAATATTATTTTTACCGCAACCCGCATATAAATTGGGCCAAATTTCTGTTTCTACAATAATCGCTATTTTCGGTTGAAAATGTTTAAGAAAACGACTGACCACAACTGGCAAATCATAGGGCAAGTAAACATGCTCAACAACCCCCTCAAACAATGCGGTTACCCGTGCCGATCCTGTTGGCGTTGTGGTGGTTAGTAAGATTTTTGTAGGGCTAGGCTGCTCTAGGAAATGGCGCACTAAAGGGGCGACGGCTTCAACCTCACCCACGGAAACGGCATGAAACCATAATACCGATGTTTGCGCAGTCCCCTGATAAAAGCCCAACCGTTCGGCCCAACGGTGCCGGTAATCAGATGCCTTAAAGCCACGCCAATACAACCGCAACAAAATAAACGGCATCGCCAAGGAAAATAAAAAAGTATATAAAAAATGCATCTTATTCACTCCGTTCAACAGATAAGATCAACCCCGACCCAATCAAACACGGCCCCCATTCATCATTAATCTTCGGGCTTATTATTGGGCATGACCGCATAATAGATTAACACTATCAAAAAGAAACCTGCTATGCCCAGAAAAATTTCTGCTATCGGAAGCCCAACGGCCAACCAAATATAAGTTGGATCCAGGCCGCTGTCTTTATTTTGTTGGGCATTAATACGCAACATATAAAGACCCCGCTCAGTAAACACCTTACTCAAGTGCACCGGTGATGCTGCCGATCGATTTTCTACCGTTTCATCTAAAACTATCTCAGCTAAAGCACCCGTAAAAGATGATAACTGTAACAGCAAAGGTGCTGGGGCACCGGACTTATCGGTCAATGAAAATGCGACTTCACCTAAGCGTGGGTAAAAATGACAAAAGTGGCGATTCTGATGCGTGTCCCCCTTAAGATGGGCATTCAAATAAAAGATCGCTTCGGCAACCTTAAAAGAACAGTGCGGGTCAGGCTCACCTGGCCCATTACCATGCGCAAAGACAGAACCCGACAACAATAGCGCCACTAAACCAATAACTGTAAATAATTTCGAAAAAATAGTAGATCCACCTCAAAAAAGTTTACCGCTTATAGTCACGATGCTGATTTAATTTAACTGCACCTTGTTTAACACGCTATTTAGTTAATTTTTTCATTAATTCAACTTGCGCACTATGACGTTTAGATTCATCCGCCGGCACGGCTTGTTGATAACGGCCATCGCTTTGTAACAACCAAGCCTGGGTATTATCTTTCAGGTAACAATCAAGTTCTTTTAATACTCTATCATGTAACACTTTACTGGTAATGGGAAAACTAATCTCAACGCGGCTAAACATATTACGAACCATAAAGTCGGCACTGGATGCCAACACCTCATAATCGCCTTTATTTCTAAAGGCATAAACCCTCGTATGCTCCAGAAATCGACCAATAATCGAACGCACTTCAATATTCTCTGAAACACCGGGAACACCCGGTTTTAAGCAACATACCCCACGAACGATCAACTGTACTTTCACACCCGCCTGAGAGGCTTTATAGAGTGCCTGAATAATCTTCTCTTCAACCAGTGAGTTCACCTTGAAAATGATACGCGCTTTATTGCCAGATTCTGCGTATTCTATTTCCTTAGCGATCCTATCCAAAACACCTTTATGAAGCGTAAAAGGAGATTGTAATAGCTTATTCAATTTAGCTACTTTTCCTAAACTGGTTAACTGGACAAACACACGTTGAATGTCTTCCCCCAATTTAGGGTCGCTGGTAAACAAGCCATAATCCGTATAGAGACAAGCCGTTTGNGGATGATAATTCCCNGTCCCCATATGCATATAATAACGAAATGTTTTTTCTTCTCGCCGAAGTACCAAACACATTTTTGCATGNGTTTTGTATCCAACGACTCCATACACCACATGTACCGCCTCTTTTTGCAAACGATTCGCTAAATCGATATTATCCTGCTCGTCAAACCGCGCCCGCAACTCAATAACGACAGTGACTTCTTTACCTGTCCTTGCGGCATTCACCAGGGCCTCAACAATCGGTGACTTGGCACCTGTTCGATACAGGGTTTGTTTAATCGCAACAACATCAGGGTCTTTTGCTGCCTGCCGTAAAAATTCAACCACCGGCGCAAAAGATTCAAAAGGATGATGCAATAACACATCATTTTTCCTGATCACGTCAAAATAATTCTTTTTACTGGAAAGTTTTGCAGGAACCTTTGGGGTGTACTTTGGAAATTTTAAATCAGGCCGATCAATTAATTTATAAATCTGCTGTAACCTGACAATATTTACCGGACCCTCGGCTAAAAATAAACGATCATCTGTTAATTCAAAACGTGCCATTAAAAAATCAACGGTTAACTCAGGACAATGGGTATCAATTTCAAGACGCACCTCATCGCCGTAATTACGCAATGCTAATTCGCCTTTCATGGCATTCATTAAATCATCGGTCGCTTCTTCATCAACAAAAAAGTCACTGTTTCGAGTCACTCTAAACTGATGACAACCGACAACAGTCATCCCATGAAATAAATCATTAACAAACTCATGAATAATAGAGGTAAGGAAAACAAAGTCATAATCCCCGCTGTCAGTCTCATCTTTAGGGAGTTGAATAATCCGTGGCAACGATCTCGGCGCCTGCAAAATTGCACGTTCACTATTACGACCAAAAGCATCTTTGCCAGACAATGCAATAATAAAATTCAAACTTTTATTTAAGATGCGAGGAAACGGATGCGCCGAATCCAAACCGACTGGCGTTAGAATGGGTCGTAAGTGTTGAAAAAAATAGTCTGATAACCATTGATGCTGCTTTTCTGACCAGTCAACCCGTTTCAGAAAATGGATATTTTCAACGGCTAACAGTGGGAACAACACCTCATTTAAAACACGGTATTGTTCTGCAACCAATTCATGTGACCTTATTTTAATGAGTTCCAACTGTTGGTGGACTGTCAAGCCCTCACTACTCATAAGAGGTGAATCGACCTCGGCTAATTGCAATAAACCAGCCACCCGAATCTCATAGAACTCATCCAGATTTGAGCACGAAATACACAGATAATTTAATCGCTCTAATAGCGGAATGGACTCAAAGGTAGCCTGACTCAAAACACGGCTATTAAATTCTAGAAGACTAATCTCCCGATTAAAATACAATACCGATTGCTCTTCTTGCTGCTCACTCATGACTTATCAATTATATTTTTCCTGTTATAAAAACATGCCGATCCGTTACTTGTTCAACTGATAACTTCAGTCCTACTGACTGCACTTGCTGGTGGATTTCTGAAATAGAAAATGCGGCCAGTAAAGACTTATAAAAATCATTTTTTAAAATCTCTGGTTCTCCAGAGGCATAGTCATACACTAACTGTTTTGCCTCCGAAATGGAATGCGGTCTGATTAAATCCATAATAAAGACCCTTCCTTCGGGGCAAACGACCTGTTTAAGGCTCTCCCATAGTGTATAAGGGTCGTGCAAATGATGCAAAAGACTATTACTAAAAACCACGTGGTAGCGCGGTTTTGGAAACTGTGTTGCCGGTAATAACAGCCGATAAAAATTAATCCGCTGACGTAAGTGCTGAGGCAGCATATTCTGTGCAGAATCCAGCATTGGCTGGGAACCATCAACAGCATCGATGACACAATGTGGAAAGGCATGCGCAAACCGTTGCGTTATATCCCCGGGTCCACACCCTAACTCCAACACGGTTTCAGGCATTCTCTCAGCGACCAACTGCCCCTTAATCAAGGTAATAAAGTGATCATGTGCCACAGAAAAATTAGCGTTAGCATAAGCTAGCACCTGAGTTTCATCTTCCATTAACTCCGGTTCAGTCAGGCGTTTCATCGCGGTGCTCTTATTGATTGTAAACCACCAGTATGTAACGCAATAATACTCTGGCCCTTTTTAAAATAATTTTGTTTAACCAAGTCATAAATACCGTAAAGCATTTTCCCCGTATAGGTTGGCTCAATCATAATACCTGTTGTCGCACTAAAATCATCCACAAATGCGAGTAACTGGGGTGATGTTTTGGCAAACCCCCCAAAATGATAATCCAAATTCAATTGCCACGATTGCCGCGCGACTTGATACGGTAATAACGCTGAAATTTCATCCTTAAGGTATGCCCCCCCTTTAAAGGCAACAAAACCCAAGACAGTAAAATCACCGGTGACTGTTGATGCAATACCGGCCAGTGTAGTTCCAGTACCGCAAGGAAGACAAAAGTAATCACAAGGCTCACTGATTTCACCAACCAATTCAGCAACCCCCTTCAATGCCAAGGGGTTAGCGCCTCCTTCACTGAGCCAGTAACCCTTCCCATACTTTTCCGGCAAACCATCGTAATCTTTAATCTTACGCAATTCCCGGTATTCACTGCGGGAAATAAAATGCAGCTCCATCCCCCAGTCAGCAAGGTCCTTGAGTGTCCTATTAAATTCAAGCGGGGGGTCACCACGAATCCAAGCGACTGTCGGTAACCCCAACTGCTTCCCCACAAAAGCTAAGGCATGTAAATGATTAGAATACTGACCACCCATGCTTATTAAACAGCGCGGCTGTAGCAATAAAGCATGTTCTACAATATATTTTAATTTACGCCATTTATTCCCTGAAATAATCGGGTGTAACCGGTCATCACGCTTCATCCACAAATGAACACCGGCGGCCTTTAAAAAAGGATCATTAACCTTTTCTAACGTTGATTTTTCTAACTGATTTTCTACTACTAATAGTCGACTATCCAGCACTGCTGGTTCCTGCATCGACTATTTTCGCAGNCCTAATGGCCCAAGTGACATCCAAAGCCTGGCGATTTTCCACCACATCGTGTACCCGAAATAATTTAACACCGGCCATAACCCCCAATGCCGTCGTTACCGCTGTCGCCACAGCCAATTCACTGGGCTCTGTCACCTGACACACCGAACCCATAAAACGCTTACGACTCGCGCCTAATAACACCGGATATCCTAAATCAACTAAGGACTCTAAATGAGCCATCAACAACAGATTATCTTGCTTACGTTTGCCAAAGCCGATGCCCGGATCAAGAATAATATTATTAACAGCAATGCCCGCTTGCTGGGCTAATTCAGCTCTTTGCAGTAAAAAAGCAAGTACGTCCTCAATAACATGACTATAACTGGGATTCTCCTGCATATTTTTAGGTTGCCCCTGCATATGCATTAAGATAATGGGTGTTTGATACGTTACTGCACAGGTAAACATTGCCGCATCATCACGACCTGCTGAAACGTCATTAATAACTGTTGCTCCCGCCTCAATGGCCGCTTGAGCGACTATTGATTGCGTAGTATCAATACTCACGGGGATTGTGGCAGAAAGGTTATCTCTAATCGATTTTATAACCGGAACCACGCGCTCAATTTGTACGTCAGGTTCAACCGACTCTGAACCGGGCCGGGTAGATTCACCGCCAATATCAATCCAATCCACGCCCTCTTTAACCATTTGTTCTGCATGCTGCAAAGCCAGTCTGTCGAGCGGTAACGCCCCCCATCAGAAAAACTATCGGGGGTAACATTTAAAATACCCATTAGAAGTGGCTTTTCAAACGCTGTTAAATTCAAAATTATTGCTCCCTTATCACTGCTGAATAGTCTGATTTTGCTATAATCAATGTTCTTGTCAATATGTAACTGTTTAAATAGTCCCAAAAACAACACTTATTTCTTCTAACGCCCCCATCACTCATCGTTACGAAATACGCCATGCCTGAACATTTGTTATTTTTGACTGGTAGACTGGCCGAAAAACAACTGCATAAAATTTTGACTCAAATGCAGCCGGAATTCACCTACACCGTTCACTCATTGGGTGTAAAAGTTGCAGCGCTTATCACCGCTGAGATGATTAGCAGGCGTTTAACCGACACCTTTAATGCCGACCGCATCATTATACCCGGACGATGTCGAGGCAATATTAATATGCTCGCTGAAAAATTCAACATTCCTTTTGAGCGAGGTCCTGAAGAACTCAAAGATTTACCCCTCTATTTTGGAAAGTCTTCGATCAAACACGATTTAAGTCACTACTCCTTACAAATTTTTGCAGAAATTGTTGATGCCCCTAACAATTCTGTAGCGTCAACATTGGCACGTGCAGCCTATTACCGCCAACAAGGTGCCGATGTTATTGATATTGGTTGCTTGCCCGACACGCCTTTCCCACATTTAGAAACTGTTATCAAGGCACTCAAAGCAGAAGGCTATCAAGTCAGTATTGATTCCTTAGAACCTGATGATTTATTACGAGGTGGTCAGGCCGGTGCTGACTATATGCTTAGCTTACATGAAAATACCCTGTGGATCGCTGATGAAGTCAATAGCACACCGATTTTAATTCCTGAACAACACGGTCATCTGGATGGCCTTTTTCAGAGCATTAACACCCTGCAAGAAAAAAATAAAAATTTTATCGTTGACCCAATCCTTGACCCTATCCATTTTGGTTTTGCTGATTCACTGGTGAGATACCATCAAGTCAGACAACGCTACCCTAACGTTAACATGATGCTAGGGGTGGGTAATTTAACAGAACTCACCCATGCTGATACCCTCGGCATTAACACGCTACTATTAGGTCTGTGCTCCGAACTTAACATTGACGCTATTTTGACTACTGAAGTTAGCACCCATGCGCATCGGGCTGTAAAAGAGGCTGATTACGCCCGTCGAATCATGCACGCTGCCAAACAATCAGAAACCTTACCCAAACATATAGACGGTCATTTAATGGCACTGCATGAAACCGCACCGTTTCCCTACACCTTATCTGAAATAAAAGAACTGGCCAATCAAATAACGGATCCCAGCTACCGTATTCAAATCAGTCAAGAAGGCCTTCATATTTTCAATCGGGACGGTTTCAATTCCGCGACGGACCCCTTTGACCTTTACCCTAAGCTCGATCTAGGTAATGACAGCGGTCATGCTTTTTATTTAGGCGTTGAATTAGCAAGGGCTGAAATTGCTTGGCAATTGGGAAAACGTTTTAATCAAGATCAGCCACTTACCTGGGGGTGTGCGACTGAGGCCAACACTATAACCATTAATTTACACAACTTCAAACCCGCCGGAACCACCTTAGCAAAACAAAAAAAACCATGATTCAAGAAAGCATTGTTGTTACACAAGACGCACAAAAATCCGTTCATATCGCCCCGATGGGTATTCATGTGGTTCCTGAAGGGTTACTCATTTTGCCGTTTAAACCCTCAACAACCCTCAGTAATTTGATAGCAACTGGCTCTGCAACCATTAATTATACTGACGATGTCAGAATATTTGCCGGCTGCTTAACCGGCAGACGCGACTGGCCTGTCAGTCCTTGCTCCCATATTCAGGGCCATTATCTTGAGAATGCATTAGCACATGACGAAGTCGAATTAATCCGCATTGAAGAAGATACACTACGGCCTAAATTATTGTGTAAGATAATCCATCGGGGTAATCACGCACCCTTTTTAGGCTTTAATCGCGCGCAATATGCTGTGCTCGAGGCCGCTATATTGGTTAGCCGATTAACCATGCTATCAAAAGAAAAAATTGATGCCGAATTAAAGTACCTGACTATTGGTTACCAAAAAGCCGCCGGTGAACGCGAACAACAAGCCTGGGAATGGTTAATGACAGAAATTGCCGTTTTCCGACAAAAAAACACAGAGGAAATTAAAAAATGACTGGAATGCTGGCCAGCGTTAATACAATAGATGAGGCACTTTGGGTATTAAATGCCGGCGTGGATATTATTGATCTTAAAGAACCTGCAAACGGCGCCTTAGGTGCCTTAGAGCCNGAAACCATTACCACNATTGTCAAACGCATTAATGGCAAGCGCCCAGTTAGCGCCACCATTGGCGACTTACCGCTCGAACCTGAAACCATTACCGCCACCGTTAATCGTATCGCTAAAACGGGTGTTGACTACATTAAAATAGGCTTTTTCCCTCAGGGCGACCCGCTCTCAACCCTACAGAGCCTAGTCCCCGCCACGCAACAAGGCACAAAACTCGTTGCCGTATTTTTTGCCGACCAACCCATGGAACTTGCTCTTATTCCCGCACTAAAAAAACACGGTTTTTATGGTGCCATGATCGATACGGCTGATAAGGAATCAGGTTCACTTCGTCAGGTTATCAGCGAAGAAATGCTACAGTCTTTTATTAATCAATGCCGGCAACAGCAATTATTCTGTGGCCTTGCCGGTTCTCTATCGCTAGCTGACATCCCATTTTTAACACGATTAAACCCAGATTACTTAGGGTTTAGAGGCGCTCTGTGTCATGCTCACCAACGTACAGAAAAACTCGACCCCTTTGCCTTCAAAGCCGTAAAAGAGCAACTTGCTAAGAACTCATGAATAAAAACACAACGATCACCCAACAAATCCTTATTGCAATGGCGATAGGCCTTATTATTGGTAGCTTAATCAATACCTTTGCTGACACAAATGAATGGATAAAATCATTTATTGTACAAGGCGTTTTTCATATTATCGGCTCAGGGTTTGTCAATGCCCTTAAAATGCTAGTCGTCCCACTGGTGACTTTTTCACTGATTTGTGGCGTCTGTGGCATGGGAGATATTGCCTTATTGGGACGGGTCGGATTTAAAGCCTTTGGCTTATACCTAATAACCACAGGACTCGCCGTTTCCTTAGCGCTTATTATGGCTATTCTGATCAGCCCTGGACAGGGCTTTCAGAAAAACACAGCATTGCTCTCAGAATTCACACCCAAGCCGTCACCACCACTTACTGACGTATTTATTAATATTATACCCAGCAACCCGATACAGGCTTTTGCCGAAGGCAATATGCTGCAAATTATCTTTTTTGTTATTTTATTTTCGATTGCCATGCTGATGACGGGTGAAATTGGCAAACAATTAGCGCAAGGCGCAGAAAAGCTCAATGAGGTCATGATGCAAGTGGTCATGCTGGTCATGCGGTTTGCACCTTTCGGCGTATTCTGCCTGATGGGTAAAACCTTTGCTGAACAAGGTATAGGTTTAATCATACCCATGATCGGTTATTTTGTTGTGGTTGTGAGTTGCCTGTTGATCCATAGCCTTGGCATCTACAGCCTCTTATTATTGCTGTTTGCGCGGGTTAATCCGCTGACCTTTCTTAAAAAAATGCGCTCAGCACAGATTTTTGCTTTTAGTACGGCCAGCTCAAACGCCACCATTCCTGTTACCTTAAAAACTGTTGAGCAACAACTCGGCGTTAATCGTTCAACTGCGGCTTTTACCGTTCCACTCGGCGCCACAGTTAATATGGATGGCACCGCCATTATGCAAGGTGTTGCCACAGTTTTTATCGCCAACGTCTACGGCATTGACCTTTCGCTCGTGCAATACCTAACCATTATCGCCATGTCATTCTGGCATCCATTGGTACTGCCGGCGTCCCGGGCGTAGGACTTATCATGCTTGCCATGGTCTTTAACCAAGTTGGCTTACCCGTTGAAGGTATAGGTCTTATTCTAGGTGTCGATCGTCTTTTAGATATGGTTCGTACGGCTGTCAATGTTACTGGCGATGCTACGGTGACCGTTATTGTCGCGCGCGGCGAAGATGAAATTAATTTATCCGTCTTTAATGCTACTGACACTCCAGACTCCGCTCTTCCGAAAGGCAACTAATAGAAAGATTAATCCGTGACTATTGTTGCCGGTAATCGGTACACTATGCCCTTTATTTTATTCACTTAAAACTAACATCACATGCGCACTTCCCAATTTCCATTAAACACCGTTAAAGAAACGCCCTCAGATGCTGAAATAGCGAGCCACAAACTCATGATTCGAGCGGGGCTCATTCGCAAATTAGCCGCCGGACTCTACACATGGCTTCCGCTCGGCATCAGAGTCTTGCGAAAAGTAGAGCAAATCACTCGGGAAGAAATGGAAAAAGCCGGCGCCCTTGAAGTCCTTATGCCCGCCTTACAACCGGCTGAATTATGGCAGGAATCAGGTCGCTGGGAGCATTACGGACCTGAACTTGCACGCCTACAAGACCGACACGGACGCGACTTTTGCTTAGGGCCCACACACGAAGAAATCATAACTGATTTGGCGCGAAACGAAATAAAGAGTTACAAACAACTCCCCATCACTTATTACCAAATTCAAACCAAATTCCGTGATGAAATAAGACCCCGTTTTGGCATTATGCGCTCACGTGAATTTATCATGAAAGATGCCTACTCTTTCCACCTGAGTGATGATTCGTTACAAGAAACCTACGACCGCATGTATCAGGCATACAGTAATATCTTCACCCGTCTGGGCCTGAAATTTCGTGCCGTTCTAGCAGACTCTGGTGCCATTGGCGGTAACCTTTCTCATGAATTTCATGTACTAGCTGATTCAGGCGAAGACGCTATTGCCTTTTCAACCAAAAGTGACTTTGCCGCTAACGTCGAGTTGGCCGAAGCCATTACCCCCTCATCAACACGCCCAAACCCAAAATTTTCAGAAATTAGCTTAATTAATACCCCTAACCAACAAACCATTGAAGAAATCAGTACCTTCTTTGAGATCAACCCCAAAGAATGTTTAAAAACACTGATTGTCAAAGGTGACAACGACAATTTGGTTGCTTTACTCTTACGCGGCGACCATGAACTCAATCCTATCAAAGCAGAAAAAATTGCTGGCATTGCCAGCCCGTTCACCTTTGCCACAGCAGAAGAAATCAAACAGGCTACCGGCGCCGAACCTGGCTCTATTGGCCCGCTNAACCTAGATATGCTCACCATTGCTGACCGCAGTGTCACGGTACTGTCAGACTTTGTATGTGGTGCCAATGAAACCGGAAAGCATTTTTGCCATGTCAACTGGGAACGTGATCTGCCCTTACCTAACCGTATTGAAGACCTCAGAACGGTTGTTGAGGGCGACCCCAGCCCTGACGGACAAGGTTCTTTAACACTAGCACGCGGTATTGAAGTCGGCCATATTTTCCAACTGGGCACCAAATACAGTGAAGCCATGAAAGCAAGCGTTAGCAATGAAGCGGGTAAAAATCAAGTCATGACTATGGGCTGTTATGGCATTGGTATTTCTCGGATTGTCGCTGCTGCTGTTGAACAAGCCCACGATGATAAAGGCATACTCTGGTCTGAACAATTAGCGCCCTTCCAAGTGGCTTTATGCCCGATGAATATGCATAAATCAGTGCGCCTTAAAGAAGCAACCGAAAAGCTTTACCACGCGCTACTGGCCGCCGGCATTGATGTTTTGTTTGACGACCGAAAAGTACGCGCGGGTTTTATGTTCTCAGACATGGAACTGATTGGTATCCCACACCGCATTGTGATTGGGGATAAAAGTCTCGATGCCGGTCAGGTTGAATATCGTGCCCGCACTGACTCAGAAAACCGTTTTATCACTTTAGATGAGATTGTCCCATTTCT
>JGI26381J51731_1001232_pt1 | contig 11942 bp, 10 predicted proteins | sample SaaInlV_165m_DNA_3_FD_51731 | JGI IMG/M metagenome (IMG submission 51731) | reverse complement strand
GAGTTCAGCCTGATCATTGGTGATATCCAGGTACACTGGAGAGGCAGACTTGCCTTCAAAGATCACCATGTCCCAGCCCGCATTTTTCAGTTCAGCACCAAAGAATCCACCCGAGTTAGAGCAGGCAATAGCCCCAGTCAGGGGACCCTTGCATACCACAGACCAGCGGCCAGAAGTCGGTGCAATAGTTCCGGTCAGAGGTCCTGTTGCGAAAATCATCTTATTATCGGGAGAGAAAGGATCAACCTTCGGATCGGTTTCTTCAACCAGATACTTGGTCGCGAGACCTCTTTGACCCATATAGTCGTGTGCCCATTCCATGTTCGTGGCCTCGCTAGTGCACGTGCCTGCAGCGAGGTCCACTCTCAGTATTTTGCCTGTCCAACTCATTTTGACATCCTCCTTTGCTTATTGGTGGTAACTGCTGTATCGGTTAGTTGTCGATAATGCCTTTTACTCGTTGATGCACTTTGATGCATGTTTCGAAACCTCGTCAGCAGCGGTCCTGTCGATGAATGCTTCAATCGACTCATTTTAACAACGCGCTGGTGCCAAACCTGGTCCAAAGTGAAAATCCAAACGAATGGAGCGGTCAGCGCAAACTTGCTTAAGGTTTAATAAATATCTGTACATAATAGTACTAACTTACTAATACTAACTTAACTGATTCAGGTCTAAAAGACTTGCTCTTTTGCCCTAACCTATTGCGAGCGTTATTCAGCCAGGCGCTCATGGTTATCGGCCGGTCACATTTTCGCACTGTCAAGGCCCGCAGCTGTCGCGGCATACTGAAGCATCCGCTGGTACCCGGTACTATCTTCTGCCACAAAAGCCAGTGCGGTCGTCGGGCAAGCCTCGACGCACATAGGCTCACCGCCACACAGATCGCACTTAGCTACGACCCCGGTATCCGGGTCGTAGTTAATAGCGCCGAACGGACAGGCAATCGTACAAACCTTACAGCCCACACAGACCTCAGCTGACACCTCTTTAGCGCCGGTGGCCGGGTTTAGGGTGATCGCCTCTACTGGACAAACCACCATGCACCACGCTTCTTCACACTGGGTACAGGTCGAGGGAACATTTACCGCGCCACCATCGAAGATGGTGATATCGATAACCGACTTGGCAGGATTAAAGGCGCCCACCTTGCCGTAGGAGCACATCATTTCGCACTGATGACAACCCGTGCAAGCATCTACTTCCATGACCAGCGCTTTATGCATGCCGAATTCCCTTACAATCCTCGTTCTGATTAACCGATGCTGTGCGGCGCGTACTTCGCTCCAGGAACCGCACGGGCCTGAATTTCAAAAACTTGTAGCCTAAGACACCGAATTTATTGGATAACGCTGACTACCGCAAATCAATTTTTGCCGATCTAGCCTTCTCAATTGCCAATAGTCACGATGGTTAGGTTTCAATTTCGGAGCATATCGCGCCATCATTGGTGAAAATACCCCAAGCAGTGGCAGGCCAGCCTGGCTCAGGATCGCATCATCACCGATTGTTAATATACGCCCGGCTGAGCTTCGAGCCTCTGATGCTTACTGGCCAACAACAGCGCGCGCCTGACACGCCAACTTACCTGACTTATGAGAAATAAACGTCTGTTCACTGTCGCCAAGATTCTGCTGGTGGTTCTTTTGTTCGGTGTTATTTTTTATAACATCAACTGGGTAGACAGTTACACCCGCCTGGGGAACGATGAAGCAATACTGGATAGTACTCGCGGGCAGATTCTCGGACCCTGGGATAACGAGGTGGTGCGTTTCCAGGCACAAGGGTCAACCACCTCAATAGATTTGCAAAAAGGTCGTCAGATTGACGGCACCACCATTACTGTTTCAGCGGGTTTTCTTACCTACCTGCGTAATCTCGACCTTGCGCTTTTCGCCGCTGGCGCGGCACTGTTCTTTGTCTTTGTGGTCATCATTAACTCACGCTGGTGGTTCCTGATGCGAGCGAATGGCCTCGGTGTACGCTTCCTGGAAGCCCAACAATTCGGCTGGATTGGGCTTTTTTTCAGCAACGTCCTGCCCGGAGCAACTGGCGGTGACGTGATCAAGGCCGTCTATATTGTGCGGCGCTGCTCAGGGGACAAGGTCCGGGCAGTAGTGTCGATTGTGGTTGACCGAATCCTTGGCGTACTGTCACTACTTTTTGTGGGCAGCCTGGCGAGCCTGCTCGCGATGGACCGCTTTCCGGTCTTTGCCAGTACAATGTGGCTGACCGGCCTTGGCACCTTGTGCTTTTGTTTGCTATTGATCAGCCCTGGTTTGCGGGCGCTACTGCGCTTTGATGCGCTGGTGTCCCGGCTGCCACAACGGGTCGCTGGCATTGTCACCGAACTTGACCAAGCAGTGCTGCACTACCGCGGTCACCTTGTCGGTATTGGTGGATGGATTCTGGCCAGCCCCGCTATCTATACCCTGTTTGTTGGCAGTTACTACTGTATGAGCCAGGCCTTGGGAGTCGGCATTGCGCTGACAGATCTTTTCTTCATTGTCCCGGTAGCATCGGTTATCCAGGGTATCCCCATTGCCCCGGCGGGTTGGGGCATCGGCGAAGCCGCCTACGGGGCATTGATCGGCAAGTTTGGTGCAGCCACACTGCCTGGGATTCCCGACGCAGAACAGGTGATGCGTACGCGCGGCGTCGCTTTGTCGGTGCTGCACCGGGTGCACGTCGCTGTCTGGTCTTTGCTGGGGGGGCTGGCGGTACTGGTAGACCGAAATGCCCACCCGGAAGATGATTCAACTAAAGACAATCCGGCCGACAGCCCCTGAGCACAGCCTTGAATTCACCTCAGCCGCCGTTTGCCACGATTCCGCAGCCGCGTCCCGACGGTACGCTGCAGGTCACCGTCACCTATCTACAAATGACCCGTCCACCAAGCGGTTCGTTACGCCGATCGCGAGCGGATGATCTGATCATATTGCGTGCGCGCGAGCCCACGGTAGCGTTCTACCGGTTCCTTTACAACCATGTCGGTGAGCCGTGGCTCTGGTACGAACGGCGAGCACTGGCAGATAACGCATTGGCCGCAATTCTCAATGACAGCAAAGTGCACGTCTATGTCCTTTACCGATCCGGAGTACCGGCAGGCTATGTGGAACTGGACTACCGTGTCAGCGACGAGGTTGAACTTGCCTACTTCGGCCTGTTTCCCGAGCAAACTGGCATGGGCCTTGGGCCCTGGCTGCTGGGATGGGCGCTCGAGACTGCCTGGGCAAGCGGCCCCTCTCGGTTAATAGTGAATACTTGCAACCTGGATCACCCCAAGGCCATTATTGTCTACCAACGCGCGGGGTTTTCACCTTACCGACAGGAAACCTGCACCATGACTGACCCACGAAACGCTCCGTTCTGGAATCAACCGCCCGCGAACAGTCCCTGAGGCAAAAAACACCACGGCTCGCAGAGGCGCCGGGTATCGCTTAGGCAACCTCGGCCCGGTCTCCAATCTTGCCCAGCCAAACCTTACGATCCGAAGCCCGCTTTCGCGCCAGCAGCAAATCCAGCATGTTGTCGGTCCTGTGGCCGCTGTCCAGAGTCAGTTCAATCAGGCGCCGTGATGCAGGATCCATGGTGGTCTCTCGAAGTTGCGAGGGATTCATTTCGCCCAGACCTTTGAAGCGCTGAACATTGACCGACCCGCGCAGCTTTTCCTTGCGGATACTTTCCAGCACAGTTTCCTTCTCCGCATCGTCGACTGCATAAAAAACATGCTTGCCAACATCGATCCGATAAAGCGGTGGCAAAGAGACGCAGACCCGCCCAGCACTCACCAAAGGGCGAAAGTGGCGCACGAAAAGAGCGCAAAGCAAGGTCGCGATATGGGCACCGTCAGAATCGGCATCGGCGAGTATGCAAACCCGCCCGTAACGCAACCCTGAGCAGTCCGATGCGCCAGGATCGACCCCCAAAGCCACGGCAACATCGTGTACTGACTGCGATCCAAGAACCTCTGTCGGATCGACCTCCCAGGTGTTCAGAATCTTACCGCGCAACGGCAGGATGGCCTGGAAGTTCTTGTCGCGCGCCTGCTTGGCGGAACCACCTGCAGAGTCGCCTTCTACCAGGAAGAGTTCGGTGTATTTAGTGTCCTGGCTAGTACAATCGGCCAGTTTGCCCGGCAGGGTCGGGCCTGTGGCTACTTTCTTGCGCTCTACCTGGCGCGCAGACTTAAGCCGCGACTGCGCACTGTCAATGGCAAGACGGGCGATACGTTCGCCTTGGTCCGCGTGTTGATTGAGCCACAGACTGAACGCATCTTTAGCTGCACCGCTGGTAAAGGCCCCGGCGTCTCGTGACGACAGGCGATCTTTGACCTGCCCGGTGAACTGGGGCTCTTTCATCCGTAGCGAAAGAACAAAAGCACAGTACTGCCAGACGTCCTCCGGCGCCAGCTTGACACCCCGCGGCAACAGTGCCCGGTAATCGCAGAACTCTCGAACCGCATCAGTCAAGCCACTGCGAAAACCACTGACGTGACTACCGCCCTGTGTTGTCGGAATCAAGTTGACGTAACTTTCGCCGATGCCTTCACCGCCGTCCTCGAGCCAGGTAACCGCCCAATGTACCTGCTGCTCTTTAGCGGCAATGTGACCGACAAACGGCGGATCAGGTACCAGTTCACCTGCGCCAATTTCACCCAGCAGATAGTCGGGCAAACCGTCTTCGTATTCCCAGGTCTCGTTGTTTTTTCGATTCTGCTCATCGCGAAAATCGATCCTCAGTCCAGGGCACAGAACCGCCTTCGCCTTGAGCAACCGTTTCAGTCGGGATATTGACACTGCGGGAGAATCAAAAAACTGGGGATCCGGCCAAAAGCGTACCGTGGTGCCGGTATTACGCACCCCAACCTTAGCGACAGCTTTGAGTGGCGCTGTAGGCATGCCATCACGAAACTGCATTCGGTGTTGCTGGCCACCGCGTTTGACGCTGACCTCGAGTTTCGAGGACAGCGCGTTAACCACCGAGACGCCTACTCCATGTAAACCCCCGGAATAAGCGTAGGATTTATCCGAAAATTTTCCACCGGCATGCAATCGCGTGAGAATGACCTCGACGCCGCTTACTTTTTCGCCCTTGTGACGATCAACGGGCATGCCGCGTCCATCATCACTGACGCTGACTGAAGTATCCTTATACAGAATCACTTCAATCCGATGCGCATAGCCGGTGATAGCCTCATCGACACTGTTATCCACCACCTCTTGGACAAGGTGATTAGGCCGATCAGTCTGGGTGTACATACCCGGACGTTTGCGGACTGGCTGAAGCCCGGTAAGGACTTCGATTGCTGAGGCGTCGTAACTTTCAACCATCAATTACAGGTTTGCAGGTACCAGGGAATCGAATCGACGCGAATCATACACGAAGAACTAAAGCCATCCGGCTGTTGGCCCAGATTTTCTTGATCTTCTGGCTCAGTATTTGCGCCACGGGCAACCGTTGTAAATCACTGAGACACGCTTAAACCACTGCTACGAGTTCTTGATAGAAGGCCCGATCGGCAAAGCCATTTCGCTTTCTCGACAGTACCAAGTCGGATCCCGTCTGATATGTCCAGTGGGCACGATTGTTGATTACTCCGACGCTGGGATAGAATCCCTGAACATCGAGTGCTGCCCCACCCGGGGTGGCTGACCGCACCCACGACAGAGACAATTTCATGGCCAAAAAATCCCGTTCCCGGGTCGGGGAGTTCGAAAAATCCCTCAAAGAANTGGAAACGATTGTTGAGAGAATGGAAAGCGGAGAGCAATCNCTGGAGGCATCGCTGAAGGACTTTGAGCACGGAATGAGCTTGGTCCGCGATTGTCGCGACAGCCTGCAGGCAGCTGAGGTCCGAGTGCAGCAATTNCTCGAAAAAGAGGGAGAACTGCAAAGCACCCCCTTCGACCCGGACGAAGNGTGACAAACAATCAACCGCTTGCTCCCCTTTGGACAAAGTGGCGGGAGCAAGTTGATCAGCGCCTGGAAATCCTGTTACCGGCATCGGACTGCGAGCCTTGCGAGCTTCACCAGGCTATGCGCTATTCCAGTATCGGCGCGGGTAAGCGATACCGAGCGGCTTTGGTGTATGCCAGTGGCAGGGCTCTGGGGACTGATGAAAGAGCTCTGGACATACCTGCGTGTGCGGTAGAACTGATACATGCTTTCTCTTTAATCCATGACGATCTGCCAGCGATGGATGATGATGATCTACGCCGGGGTAAACCGTCCTGCCACCGGGCTTTTGATGAAGCAACTGCCATTTTAGCTGGCGATGCGTTACAGACCCTTGCTTTCGAGACGCTGTGCACCTACTCCGCGACAGGCCTGCCACCGGCTCGTCAACTGCAGATGGTGCAGATCCTGGCACACGCTGCCGGTTCGCTAGGGCTGGCGGGTGGTCAGGCGATTGACCTCGATCTGGTTGCCTGCGATGCTCCGGTCGACACCCTCGCCACTATGCATCGTAAAAAAACTGGGGCCCTTATTGAGGCAGCCGTGCAACTGGGAGCGCTCACCGCAACCTGTGATCCCGCTGTGCTGCAACAGCTTACTGGCTACGCCCAACCACTTGGCCTCGCATTTCAGGTAGTAGACGATATCCTCGATGGCACGGCCGATACCGCGACGCTTGGCAAACTCGCCGGAGCTGACCGTCAAAAAGGGAAGCCCACCTTCCTTAGCGCGCTCGGTGAATCATCATCACGACACTATGCCCANGCACTNGGTGATGAGGCAATCGCGGCGCTTGATCATGCCGCTTTTAACAGTACGCTGCTAATCGCTTTGGCCCGGTTTACTATTGAACGATCCCACTGACTGCCGNCAACACGGTATGATCAATCCATTAGGCCNCAGATNCCTCCAGGCCAATCCATTATTCATTTAGCGTTGACAACCCCCGTTTATGCCGCCTCTTCTTGATACCATTGACTCACCTGCAGATTTGCGTCAGCTGGACGAGCACGAGCTGGTTGGGCTTGCAGAGGAGTTGCGTCGGTTCCTGATCGAGGTGACCTCAACCACCGGTGGGCATCTCGCGCCGGGCCTTGGAACGGTGGAGTTGACGATTGCGCTGCACTACATCTTCGATACCCCTAATGATCGGCTGGTGTGGGATATCGGCCACCAGGCCTACCCCCATAAAATCCTCACTGGCCGGCGCCAGCAAATGTCCACTATCCGCAAGGCGGGTGGGCTCTCGGGGTTTTTGAAACGCACCGAGAGTGAATACGATACCTTCGGCGCTGGCCATTCCAGCACCTCCATCAGTGCTGCGCTGGGCATGGCGGTTGCTGCCCAACTAGACGATGTGCCACGACAGGTGACCGCTATCATCGGCGATGGGGCGCTCACTGCGGGTCAAGCCATGGAAGCGTTGTATAACGCTGGAGACATGGATGCCAATCTGTTGGTAATCCTTAACGATAACGAGATGTCCATTTCGCGCAACGTCGGTGCCATGTCCAACTATCTTGCACGTATTCTCTCAGGCCGGGCTTACACCACCGTTAGAGAGGGCAGCAAAACTGTTCTGGGCACTGCACCACCAGTGCAGGCCTTCGCGCGGCGCTGGGAGGAGCACCTCAAAGGTATGGTCATGCCCAGCACGCTGTTTGAAGAACTTGGCTTTAACTATATCGGTCCAATCAACGGACACGACATGCCTACGCTGATCTCAACTTTGAGAAACATGAAAGCGATGGAAGGACCGCGCTTTTTGCATATTGCGACCCAAAAAGGCAAAGGCTTCAAACCCGCCGAAGGCGAGCCGGTGGCATTCCACGGTATCGGACCCTTCGACCCGAACACAGGTAAAGTCGAAAAAAAATCCGCTAAGCGAACCTATACCCAGGTGTTCGGCGACTGGCTATGCGACATGGCTAGCATCGATAAACGACTGGTTGGCATCACTCCGGCGATGCGGGAGGGCTCTGGACTGACCCGCTTTGCCGAGAGTTACCCCAAACGCTACTTCGATGTCGGTATTGCGGAACAGCACGCGCTGACTTTTGCCGCTGGTACCGCCTGCGAGGGGCTAAAGCCAGTGGTCGCTATCTATTCCACTTTCCTGCAACGCGCCTATGATCAGTTGATTCACGATATCAGCGTGCAGGGCCTGGATGTGACGTTTGCCATTGACCGCGCCGGCATTGTCGGCGCCGATGGTCCTACCCACCAGGGTGCATTTGACCTTAGTTTCCTGCGTTGCGTTCCAGGGATGACGGTATTCGCGCCAGCCGATGAAGCGGAGTGTCGGAACATGTTGTACACGGCATTTTTGCATCCGGGTCCCACAGCGGTGCGTTACCCGCGTGGATCTGGACCAGGTGTTGCAGAAAATCAGCAGATGACCCAAGTGCCAATCGGCAAAGCCCAGTTGCGCCGTGAAGGACGGGAGGTGGCACTACTGGCTTTTGGGTCGATGCTGGCGCCAGCCCTTGAAGCTGGAGAAGACCTTGATGCTACTGTGGTCAACATGCGTAGTGTTAAGCCACTCGACACCGAGATGATCAAACAGTTGGCCGACACACACGAGCTCCTGGTCACTGTGGAGGAGAACAGTATTCGCGGCGGGGCAGGCGCAGGTGTTGCGGAAACTCTTGCTCAATATGAACGGGTTAACGCCCTATTGATGCTGGGCCTGCCCGACAAACATATTGAGCAAGGTGACCCGGCCGAGGTGCTTGCCCAATTCGGACTCGATGCCACTGGCATCGTGAAATCGGTACGCCATCGACTGCCCGATAAACTTGCCGCTTCCCACCATTCTGCTTAAACTTCCATGCCCGCAACGCAAGACCATCTCCTTTCATGCCTAAAGCCGAAATCGCGCTCACCCAGAGTACGGGTGATATAGCCGACGTTCAGAATAGCCCTGATAGCCGCAACCTGACCATTGACAAGGTTGGGGTCAAGGATGTGCGTCACCCCGTGCGTATTCAGGACCGTAGCGGCAGCGAGCAACATACCATTGCAACTTTCAATATGTATGTGGAGTTACCACACAACTTCAAGGGAACTCATATGTCCCGGTTCGTGGAAATACTNAGTAATCACGAACGTGAAATCTCGGTGCGCTCTTTTCGCGCCATGCTGCAAGAGACCCGCGAACACCTGGACGCTGGGACCGGCCATGTTCAGATGACGTTCCCCTTCTTTTTAGAAAAAACAGCTCCCATCACCGGGGTAAAGAGCTTAATGGATTACCAGGTCACTCTGATGGGTGAAATCGTTGGAAACACGGTTTCAACCGAGGTGCGGGTTGTCGTCCCCGTAACCAGTCTTTGCCCGTGCTCCAAGCAAATCTCTGAATACGGCGCGCATAACCAGCGCTCTCATGTCACTGTCAGTGTCAAAGCCAGCGCGTTTATCTGGATAGAAGAGATCATCGATATCGTTGAGAAAGAAGCCAGCTGCGAACTCTACGGCCTGTTGAAACGGCCAGACGAAAAATATGTAACTGAGAAGGCCTACGATAACCCCAAATTCGTTGAAGACCTGGTACGTGATGTCGCGGGTCAGCTAAACCAAGATGAGCGCATCAACGGCTACGTGGTAGAAGCCGAAAACTTTGAATCTATCCACAACCATTCAGCCTACGCCCAGATCACTTTCACTCGGGATAACTGATCCGCGAGCCATCCACAGCGGCGCCCTCCCCAAGCGGGATGGAAATCGGGATCGACCTGGGTGGCACCAAGACCGAGGGGGTCCTCCTCGATGCCGCAGGCGCAGAAACCGCACGACAACGTCGCCCGACCCCCCAACAACAAGGCTACCAGGCGATCCTTGAGAATATCGCCTCCCTGGTGGCCGACCTTGAGGCGCACAGTGAGACACGTTGCTCAATTGGGGTCGCGGCCCCGGGTGCACTGGATAATACCGGCAGGGTAAAAAACTCGAATACCCAGTGTCTCATTGGCCAGCCGCTGCTCCAGGACCTTGAGACAGTTCTGTCGCGACCCGTGCGACTTGAGAATGATGCCAACTGTTTTACCCTTGCTGAAGCGGTCGATGGCGCCGGGCAAAATGCTGCCAGTGTCTTTGGGGTCATCATGGGAACAGGTGTCGGTGGAGGCATCGTGGTCAACGGAGAACTGTTGCCCGGACTGCAGCACATTGCCGGGGAATGGGGTCATAACTGTCTCGAACAAAATGGGCCTTTATGCTATTGCGGCCAACACGGCTGCATCGAAACCTTCCTTTCGGGCCCGGGCTTCAGCGCCGACTACCAGCGCCTCGGCGGCGACCCAACTCTATCACCCCAAGAGATCGTTGCCGACGCTGAGCGCCAGAATGCAATCGCACAACTCGCGCTCGAAAACCTGCTTGAACGCTTCGGCAAAGCTCTTGCCAGCGTGATCAACATATTGGACCCACATGTCGTGGTTCTCGGGGGCGGCCTTTCCAACATCGACTGTCTGTATACCGAGGGTGCTCAACGAGTTGCCGCCCACGTTTTTAATGCCTCACTAGACACCCCAATNCGGCGCAATCAGCATGGTGATAGCGCGGGTGTGCGTGGTGCCGCCCACCTGTGGCATCGTTAATCGCCGCTTGGCCAGGTGTCCGATAGTCGGTATCCGGTTGGCCATGGATCAGTTGGATCCAACATATGCTGATGTACGCCGGTTATCCAGGCTCTTCCAGCCAGAGACGGGACTACCGCATTGCGACCGTCGCTCATGGTAACGGTCTCGTCGATCTGGCAATTGAAACGCGAGCCGATCACGGATTCACCGATAAAGCGCTGCCCCGTCTGTAGCAGTTCACGGGCATGCAATACTGCCATCCGGGCACTGCATCCGGTGCCACATGGTGAGCGATCCAATTTACCGGGTTGAATCACCACGGTGTGGCGACCGACCAAGGCGTCGTCTTCCGAAGTTAACGGACATGTCATCATGCAAAAAGATAAATGCGTCCACTGTGGATTGTCCGGATGGGTAAAGCCTAGCTGTTCGTTAGCTGCGACAGTAATCTTGCGGCCGCAGTCGACCAACGCGGCCGCCTCATCGGCGCTAACAGCAAACCCAAGCTCCTGCGCATCTACCAGACAGAAACTATCGCCTCCATAAGCGGTATCAACCGTGAGTGAACCAATCCCTGCTACTTCAATTACGGCCCCGAGCCGATCAACGAAAGACGGCACATTCTGGATGCTCACCTGCTCGACAGTACCGTTGTGACAGGTCGCAGTGGCGCGCACCAGTCCGCCCGGCGCTTCCAGGTGCAGCACCGTCTCAGGTTCCGTCATAGGCAAGATGCCGGTTTCCAGAAGAACGGTTGTAACGCATATCGCGTTTGATCCAGACATCGGCGGAAAGAATGAGGGCTCCATAATAATAAATGCGGCATCCGCGCGGTTATCCATCGGAGGTACCAACAGGTTGGCATGTCGGAAAACTCCGCCACGAGGCTCATTCAGCAGGAAATCACGCAGTTCAGCGTCACTTTCCAACGCCCGCGAGCGTTCCCACAGATTTTCACCAGGCGGGGGCGTGACCCCGCCAACAATGACATCCCCAACCTCGCCTTCCGCATGGCAACTGACCACATGAATACAACGACCACTTCTCATAGCGTCTGATCTCCTTGAGCTCGGTATATCTTTAATTATTCGAAGGTGTGGGCATCAGCAAAGGCGGTTCCATGCCCTTTTCAATCCACCAACTGCCGTCCGGGCCCGGCCAGCGGAAAACTGCAAGATTCACTCGCCCAAAGGTGTCGAACAATACGCCCTCTTCCACGAGCCGACGACGCTGCTCGGGATCGGGTGCACCGACTGAGCGGGTACTGACCGCGCCGCGGCTGTTAACCACCCGATGCCAGGGGATGTCTGGCGCCTTCACCGCAGCCATGGCATAACCCACCTGGCGTGCGCCGCAACCGGCGAGGCGAGCAATCTGACCGTAGGTCGCTACCTGCCCAAAAGG
>JGI26381J51731_1001194_pt1 | contig 12175 bp, 13 predicted proteins | sample SaaInlV_165m_DNA_3_FD_51731 | JGI IMG/M metagenome (IMG submission 51731) | reverse complement strand
ATCTTGATATGTGTGAGTTGTGCATATTTCTGAAAATTTTGATTTTGCTGTTTCTAAATTATGATTGTATCTTTTTACTTTGAGTTCTTTTAGTTTTGTAGCTTGTTCTTTTGTAAGAAAACCCAAACTACACTCTACACTTATTCCTACTTTTTCATTTATTTCTGTGATGATTTTACAGACATTTGTAAAATCTTTTGATGATGGCTCTCTCCAAGCAGCAACCAGACAATATGATTCTGCTCCCTCTTCTTTTGCTTTTTTAGCTTTAGTTACAACTTCTTCAGGAGTAGGTAATTGATATGTCTCTATACCTGTATCAAAAAATGCTGATTGTCCACAAAATGTACAATCTTCACTACATGCATTTTTTTTAATATTGTTTAATTGTTCGACATCTACTTTATTTCCATTATAGTCTCTGGTGATCTCATTGGCACATTTAGCTAATTCTTTAAGATTTTCATCCGGTATGTTGAATAGCTTTTTTGCATCTTCTGCAGAAATTCTTTCTCCAGAAAATACCTTTTCTTGACATTCTTTTATGAATTCCAAGTTATTCATGATGAAACATCTTTCATTCCATTTATAAAAATATGGTAACTGTTAACTTAGATAATTTTGGTGGTTAACAGTCAAAAAGTCTTTGATTTTGCTACCTGAATGGTCTTAATGGTTTTCTTTAGAAGTAATTCTAGTTCATTTTCTTGTATAGATAGTGGTGGAACTAACATTACGATATTGCCTAATGTGCGAAGATATATGCCCTGTTTTTTCCCCTCTTCAAAAAATACTTTATTTATGGATTTTTTTGTTCGGATTGGAGTTTTCTTTTTCTTATTTGATACTAATTCTATTCCCATTAACATTCCCTTGTGTCTAACATCTCCAACAATATCAATATCCAAAATTTCTGGAGAATATTTTTCAAATATTTTGGATGTTTTTTGTACTTGCTTAATTAAATTATATTTTTTATACATCTGAAGATTTTCATTTGCTACTGCTGCTGCTATTGGATTTCCAGTATATGTATGACCGTGGAAAAGATGTTTCCAATCATTAAATTCTCCTGAAAATGAATCATAGATTTTTTTATTTGCAAGTGTAGCTGCCATTGTTAGATAACCCCCAGTCAACATTTTTCCATATGCTACTATGTCTGGAATGCTTTTTTGATCTTGATATTGCACCATTGATCCTAATCGTCCAAAACCTGTTGCAATTTCATCTAACACAAATAGTATGTCATACTTTTTACATAATTCCCTAATTTTCTTTTGAAAATCTTTAGGATAAATTATGACTCCTCCTGCCATCTGTGCACCACTTTCCATTATGAAAGCTGCAATGTCATTATTTTTAGAAAATCTTTTTTCAATTTTTTCTAAACAATGATTTTGGTAATCAGATAAAGTGAATCCTTTAGGCAATCGATACTTGTTAGGAACTGGAAATTGAATAGTTGAAAATAATTGTTTTTTAAATTTTCTGAAAAATTCTGGAACATACCCAACAGACATAGCACCAAATGTGTCTCCGTGATATCCATTTTCTATTGTTGCAATTTGTGTTTTTTTTATCTCTCCAATATTTTTCCAATATTGTAATGCCATTTTTATGGCAATTTCCATTGCTGATGATCCATTATCAGAATAAAATACCTTATTCATGCCTGGAGATATTTTAATTAGATTTTTTGCTAATTTCTCCCCTGGCTCATTTGTAAGATTAAACAATGATGAATGTTGTATCTTTTTACTTTGTTTTGTTATTGCTTTAACTAATTGAGGGTTTGAGTGCCCCCAAACATTACACCACATGGATCCCACTGCATCAATTATTTTATTGCCTTTAGAATCAATTAACCATATGCCTTTACCTTTTGTTATCGTATCAAATGATGACCACTCATTCATCTGTGTATTGGGGTGCCAAACTGAACTTTTCAACTAATATAGTTAAATTTCAGAACTTAATAATTCGTTGTTCTTGATTATTTTTTGAAATTACTTTTAAAATTATTGATCTAATGATATTTTTTCAACTTTTTCCTGATGATATGCACGTTGTTTTTTTAAATTAAGCAACTCTTTGTATTTTTGTCTATATCTTTTATTCTGTGCTTGTCTTTTTTCTTTATCTTGTTTTTTTAGATCATTCAAAAATTTTAAATCCATTATTGTACTATATTCTATTTTATATTAAAACACTGATCTTTTTTCATGATAATTAGAAATTTCTTTACCTCTTTGTACTTTTTTTAAATTTGATCTGACATTTGTTTACGCAATTTTTTTTCATTACCTTTCCAAATTTCTATCATTTGAGAATGATATGAGATATCCTTTGAAATTTTGTCATCATGAAAATCTGTATTTTGTACCTGTTCTTCTAATTTCTTTTTAGTTGACTCGTGAAATTGTATTTTAAATAAGATTTCATCTAATTTTTTTTCCTGAAATTTTTTAATTTTATTTTTAAAAAAATCCATATCTAATATTATAGAAATTATTGACATAAAAATAATTAGATTATAATGGAGAGAAAATTGTAAAAATCTATGTCTGATGAAGAAAACCCTATCAAAGACTATCTTTTTGAATATATTGAAAAATCTAATACTATCCCAAAATTAATTTCTGAAAAAAAATTTGATATTGTTATTGATGAAATAATTGAAAATTGTTATGAGAAAATAATATCGATGGATAAAAAAGAAGAATCTGTGGGAATTTTAGCCACGGGATTACTCCATTATTTGCTTACGAATGCTCTTCTAAATAGTCAAAGAAAAATTGAGTATGAGGGATTAGAATTAGATATTGTAATTCCTGATGTTAGAACATTGGAAAAAGATGCTAAAATGACTCTCTTGATTTTAATTCCAAAATCCTCAGACAAAAAAATTATAGATGAAAAAATTTCTCAATTAAATGAGATCCAGCCATACAAAGACAATATTTGGGTAGTATTATCTGAAGATATTCCTATTGATTCCAAATCATTTGTTTTATCTAAAGGAAATAATTCTTTTTCAAAAATAATTTTTGAGATTGCACAATTTTCTAATGTTGGAAAATCCAATAAATTTAAAATTTTGAGAATTTGATTATTTTAATATGGATTTCATGTCTATATTTTTTTTAAAAATTCTGTACAGTGACTTATCACTCATATCTTTAATGAATGGAATAGAGCCTAAAACTTTGATTCCAGTCAAATTTTCCAAGTCTTTTTTTAATTGATTGATTGGGTATCCTTTATCAAAATTATTGATTATGATTCCTTTAATTGGAATTTTATATTTTTGACACATTTTTACTGTCATTAATGTATGGTTGACAGTACCCACTTTACTTCGTGTTACAATTATTGTGGGTATTTTCATATCTTTTATTAAATTTGTAACAAAGTAATCTTTGAGAATTGGAGTCATCGTACCTCCCATCCCTTCAACAAGCATCATTTCATGATTCTTTGATAATTTTTTAAAACTAGAAAGAATTAATGGAATTTTTGGCTTAATTTTTAATTTTTTCCATGCCGTATATGGTGATGCAGAAATTGGAAAAAATTGAGGATTCAGTAATTCTTCAGGATCATTAATTTGTGCCGCATTAGATAAAATTTCAACATCTTCTGATTTGAATCCTTTTTTTTGTTTTATTCCTGCTGCAAACGGTTTCATCACTCCTGCATCAATACCCATTTTTCGTAAAGTTATGGCTAATCCTGCAGTGATGTATGTTTTACCTACATCTGTATCCGTCCCAGTAATGAATAATGATTTCAATATTTTATTTACCATCTATCCATTGATTAATTCATCGATTTTAAAATTATTGATGAATATCTAGAAAAATTCTTGGTTTTGGATAACACAAATCAAATTGTTCAAAACTACTTGCAATCTTTGGATATGTTTTTCCTAACATTTCAAATAATTTTGTTTTATTGAATATCTGATAAGTGCTGAATGGTGCATGATAATTTCTTTTTATTATTCTTCTCCCAAGAAGTACTTTTAATCCTCGAGAAATTGATGGATTAGATTTTTCAATTGTTGCAACTAATTCGATTTGAGACAGTGCAACTTTTGATTTTAGTAAAACTAGCAAAATTGCTTTGGTTGTTGGATTTAACATTAATTCATAAAAATCCACTATTCCTTNATCTAATTCTGGAGAATATAGAATTCTGAATTTACCTTTTTTTTGTCTAATGAAATTTTTTTCAATATACATCGATAGATATTTTTCAACCGTTTCAGTGGCACACTCACATTCAGACACTAATTTCATAAATGTAGTGGGTTTTTGCAGAATTTTCTCTAATACTAATTTTCTACATGGTGTTTGAATTTGTTTTGACATATGTTACAGAGTAATTATCAATGGTGAGAATAATAGAAGATTGGTACATACTTCGAATGAATTTGTTTCTATATTCTTGTTCTATGGATGTAGATTAACCTGTGAAAACATATCGTCTTTCCCCTCTGGACTCTGTTTCTGTCTTAACATCAACTAAAACAAATTCTTTTTTGGTGTGCATTTTTGATTCTTCTGGGGCTAGCTTATTTTCATGTAATTCCTCATACTCACTCCAAGTTAATCTTCTTCTTGGGCCTATCTCTGCTTCAAGATTCATACTTTTTACAATCTCTTTGTATTCGGGTTGTACTACTCCGCTGAAAACCATTGCGCTACTGCCACTACCGTATGANCCAAATCCAATTCTTTTACCTTCNAAATCTACTCCTTTTTGATATTCAAATTCCAAACTACTTCTAAAACCAAGATAAAGTGATGCNGTATACAAATTACCAATCATTGTAGATGCAATAAGTGAACTTGAAAGTTTTGATTCATAGACATCTTGATAATCTTGTGTTTTTGTAAACATTTTTGTAAATTCATGGTCTTTTGCCATAAATTCTTCATCTCCTAAAACAGATTCAATTGTACCTCGAGGATCTTTAGGAATAGGTTCTTCAGTTCCAATTTGCTCTAAGATTTGTTTCCATCTTGGAAGTTGACGCCATTCATGTCTAACTAAATATGCTAATGCTTTCTTTCCCATGTTACTATATGGTAAGTGCATGTTAATGTAATCCATATGATCTAGAATTGTTTCATCATCTTTAATTTGAATTAGGTTTGTTGAAATAACTTTTTTCTTGTATGCCTCTAATGCTTTTCTAACTTGAATCATGTATAGTAAATTGGAATACTGTCCATGTACAATTGGTGTTTCTTTACCAAATGGTCGATAGAAATCATATTCATCTTTGATGGATGTTGATGTAACTTTAGGATCAAATTCCAATAATCTTGGATTATCATTAAGCAACATTACTACTGAACCTGCACCTTGTGTCATTTCTCCACTTGANCCCATATCGTATTTTGCAATATCTGATACTACAACTAGTGCACTTTTNCCTTCTGATTCTCCCGCTCTAATCCAATTTGTATTGTCATACAATGCATAAGAGCCACTAACACATGCAAATTTTGTTTCTACCCCTCCACAATGTTCAAATGAACCTTGACCGTAAACCTGTTCTAACATTCCAATTACGTAAGAATTCATTGCTTTTGATTCATCAAATGCTGATTCTGTTGAGATGTATAGTCGTCCTATGTCATCTGGAGATAAGTTGTTTTTCTCCATTACTCGTAAACATGCATTTGCTGCTAAACATGCTGGGTCTTGATTAGCATCTACAATTGCCATTTGAGAAACACCTAGACCTTTTTGTAATTTTACTGGGTCTAGTCCTCTAGCATCTGCAAAATCTGCTGCATCTAAATACAATCTTGGAATGTATATTGCGACGTCATCTATACCAGCTGCCATAAGCTTCGTCTTGTAATTGAGTAATTAAGTATTTGTTGTAAATTCTCATTCACTAGGAAGGATATTTTTCTAATCGTTTAATGCTGCATAACCTGTTGGATCGCTATTTTTCCAATTCTTTATCAAACACTTTTTCAAATATTTCAAATGGTTGTGCTCCAAAAAGTTTTGAGACTTCACCGTTTGAATTAATGACAAAAAATGCCGGTGTACCTGTCAATTCTAATGATTTGGCATCATTATTACTATCAATAATTACCTTGGAGTGTGTTTTTTCATTCATACATTCAGTCCATTTATCAACGTCTGCATTAATTTCCTCTGCAAATATTCTTAAATTNTTTGAAGATGCCCAACCATTATTTTCTCCTGCCCAGTTTGAATATAGAATGTCATGATATTCCCAGAATAATTCTTGTTCATTTGCACAATGTGCTCCATGTGATGCATTAATGGAATCAGGTCCAATAATGTTATAATCTTTAAAAATTATCTTAACTTTTCCTGTTTCCACATAGTTTTTTATTATATCTTCTTCAATAGATTGAAAAAAAACATTACAATAATGACACTGATAATCTCCAAATTCTACTAATGTTATAGGTGCATTAGGATCCCCCAATATTGGAGACCCGTTTAAGACAAATGTATCCATTGTAATTTTTGCAGGTNCCATTTGCTCTATTTTTGGTGTAGGTTCAATTAGTAATTCCTGTTCCCCAAGCGAACCATTTGTTGCTAAAATCACTGCTACAATTGTAATTGATGCAATTATGGCACCTATTGCAAGTGAAGGAGCATGTAACAATAAATTATAATTTTTTAAAGTACATTTAGTCTTTTGTTCAATTAGTAAATAAGTAAGATAATTTCAGATAATGTATGAAAAAAGTATTCATTAATGGCTATGGTTCCATTGGTAGTAGAATTACTTCTTTTCTAAAAGATGATCCTGAAATCACTGTTATGGGTATTGGTAAATACTCTCCTGATGAAAAAGTGAATGTTGCAATATCTAGTGGTCTAAATGTATATGTTCCAGAAAGAAAATTGAGTACTTTTTCTGATTATAAAATATCTGGTAGTATTGAATCTGCATTAGATGAATGTGATCTTGTAATTGATGCTGCCCCTGGTGGACATGGTTATAAAAATAAAAAAAATCTATATGAACCAAAAAATATACCTGCAATTTACCAAGGTGGAGAATCAACCATTGGTGATGAATCTGTTTCTGATTTATTGTTTAATTCTCGTGCAAATTATGATCTTGCATTAGGTAAACAACATGTTATGCAAGGAAGTTGTAATGTCACTGGAATGGGTAGAATTTTAGAACCGCTAAGAGAGAAATTTGGTGATGAATTAATTCGATTTGATGTTACCCTAGTTAGAAGATGGGCAGATATTGAACAAACTGAAAAAAATGTTTCAGATACAATTGAGATGACTGAAAAACCCCATCATGGTGATGATGTTAAACTGTATTTTGGTAAAGACGCACCTCTATATGTTCGCGCAATTAAAGTTCCTACCAGACAAATGCATTTGCATATTATGGATATCAGATTTAAAAATATTGCACCAAAACCATCTGAACTTCACGATTTGTTTAGAAATGAATTTGGTGTAGCTACATTGTGGACTGCAAAAGGAACTCAAGATNTTAGAAATTATGCTCAAAATATGGGATTTAATTTTACAGATACCAACATGATTCACATTCATGCAAATATGACTACATCTATTGGAGATACAGTACAAATGATGTACTCTGATGATCAAACTGGAATTGTAATTCCTGAAAATCACATGTTGTTACAAGCAATGTTATTTGATAAATCCTATGATGAATCATTTGCACATACTGAATCTATTTTTAATATGAAAGAGAAAAAGCAAAAATTACAAGAACATTTTGCTAAAAAAAATTAATTCCTAATTTTTTCAATTCTAATTTTTTTTGGAATATTTTTTGAAACTTTATCTACAACTATTCTTAATTCTTCGATTTCTATTTTGTCTCCTTCTTGAGGAATATCTTGTAGTCTTTCATGTAATAACCCATTAAGGGATGCATAATCATCTCCATCCGGAATTTTTGTTTTAAATATATCATTAATNACATCAATTTCAATATCNCCATTTGTAATTATTGTATNTTGATCAACTCTTTCATANNCTTTTTCTCTTTTAAAATCTGTCTCATCTTCTATTTCACCTACAATTTCCTCCAACAAATCTTCTAAAGTAACTAGTCCTTCGACTCCTCCGTGTTCATCTACTACAATTGCCATGTGTGTTTTTCTACCTTTCATTTCTTTTAACAACGAACTAACCATTTTTTCTTGTGATGCAAAAACGGGTTTTCTTGCTATTTGTTCTAAACTGACTACTTCGTCATTGTCTTTTTCTAATTTTTTTAAAACATCTCTTACATGTATGAATCCTACAATATCATCACTGGTATCCCCAAAAATTGGAATTCTTGAATGTGCACTTTGATTAATTAGTGGCAAAGCTTCAAACAGTAACATTTTTGAATTTAATGTAAACATTTTTGTTCTTGGTGTCATGACTGAACGAATTACTGTATCATCAAAATTTAATGCACCATGTACTAATTCCATTTCTTCCTTTTCTAATGCTTTTTCTGCTAACCCTTGATCAATTACTCCTTTGATTTCTTCTTCTGTGATTGGCGGTGGTGTGTAACTACTACCAGTTATTTTTACTACTCCTCTTGTAATAATTTCAAAGAATTTTACAACGGGATAAAATACATAACTAAAGGCAAGTAATACTGGTGCATATCTTAATGCAACTTTTGTTGAATTTGCATTACAATATGTTTTTGGAGTAATTTCTCCAAACACTAAAATTAAAAATGTCATAATTCCTACAGCAATTCCCAGTCCATCATTACCAAACATTCTGATTGCCACACTAGTTGCAAGTGCAGATGCTCCGACATTCACTAAGTTATTTCCAAGATTAACGCTGGACATCATCCAACTTGGATTCATTTTTAATTTGTGTAATGCCTTGGAGCCTTTTCTACCTTCATTAAATAATTGAACCACTTTTGATTTTCTTACTCCAACCAATGCAACTTCTAAACCGCTAAAAAATCCTGATAATCCTATTAAAACAGCTAAGGCTGAAATTTCAATCCATAAATCTACCATGATATTCTCCTTGAAAATTTATTTGAACTACTATAACTCATTTAGTTTTTTTGCACCATCTTTTGGTATCATAAATTAACAATCCATGGATTTAAACTCTTCATACAATTCAATTTTTTAGAACTATTTGGGTTTGATATTGAGGCTAATTTTTTGGAGGATTTGCAAATGTGTTATCTGAATTACTGTGATAATCTACAGGAATCATTGCATCTTTTTGCCTACCTGTAAGAATTCCTACCACTGTATCGTCTTTTTTAATTATTCCTTCACCCATTAATTTTTTAATTCCTGCCACAGATGCACCTGATGCCATTTCACAATCAAACCCATTGAGGCCAACTACTGACATACCATCTAACATTTCAGAATCAGATACCGTTGTTACTATTCCATTAGTAAATTCTAAAGCCCTTAACCCTTTCAAAATATTTGCAGGTCTTCCAATTTGAATTGCAGTAGCTTTAGTTTTTGGACGTATTTTTTCTTTGTCTAAGTGATCGTAATATCTTGAAATTAATTCTGTATTGGTGTTGCCCTTGTTCCATCTTAGTTCTTCATCTTCGAATTTACCGTTGTATAAATCCGATAGAGTACTAGCTCCTTCTGAATTAATTACTGCAATTCTGGGAATTTTATTAATCCAACCCCATTCATATAATTCCATCAATGCTTTTCCACAACTTGATGTGTTTCCTAAAGCTCCTCCGGGATAAACAATCCAATCTGGAACTTCCCAATTCAAATATTCTAATGCTCTAAATGGAATTGTTTTTTGACCTTCTATTCTAAATGGGTTAACTGAATTAACTGTATACCCATTATGATTTTTTGCATCATCTAATGATTGTTTTAATGCATCATCAAAATTACCTTCTACTTGTANAATTTGAGCTCCAAATTGATAAGCTTGACTAAGTTTTCCGGGAGCAATTTGTCCTGCAGGAATATACACATCACAATCAATTCCTTCATTTGCTGCAAACATTCCAGCTGAAGCTGATGTGTTACCTGTTGATGCACAAACAATTTTTTTAGCACCTACCATTTTAGCATGAGTTACAGCTGTTACCATTCCATTATCTTTGAATGAACCACTTGGATTGTATCCTTCTGGCTGCAACCATAATCCTTCTTTATTCATTCCTAAGAAATCTGCTGCTTTTGACATCTGATATGGTTTTGATTGTCTTCCTTCAGCTCCATCTAAAGAAACTAAAAATTTTGAACATTCATCAATGCTTTCTGTATCAATTTGACAAAAATTCAATAATTCACGGAATCTCCATATTCCACTTTCATTAAATATACTGCCTTTCGAATTACGTCTTTCATAAAATGTGTCTTTTAATTTAGTGGATGGTTTGTTTTTATATTTAACATCCAATACGTGTCCTTTCTCACATTGTACATTAGTACTGGATATAGGATATTCTAATCCACAGTTTGGATTTACACATTTTAGATAAGCGTCACCTTTCATGTGTAATTATTGAAAATTGCTAATAATTTAAAGCAAACGTGAAACTTTTACACGAGTCAAGCTAATTTCCTAAACTTTAGATGGATGTACTTTTTGATATAATTGTGGTTACATATGTTGAACATCTCAAAAATATTTTAACTCATATTGTTGATTCATACGATATTCTTGAATCTATTGAGGATAAACCTGGAGATCTTGCCAAAATAGAAAAACAAATGTTGAAAATTAACGGATTCATTAAAGTCATATCCAATAAAATTGAACTTGATAAAATCCCTTCATCTGATTTTAAAATAATTAAAACAAAATTTTCTGATTATTTGGAAAATTATTCTTTTGAAAAAGAAATTGAAACTATGGCACCTTTATATTCCAACGACGTATCGCGTATTAAAAATATGAGGATAAAAATTTTGGAGGCATTAAAAAATAAAAATATGATCGATGATGTAAAGGAGTTATTGAATAGTTTATGACTGGTGAAAAAAAATGTATTTTGTGTGGTTGCAAGGATCATCGATTAATTGGCTGTTCAAAACATCTATCCAAAAAGTGTAATTGTTATAAAAAATAATTATTTTCTTTTTGGTCCTGATCTTTCATGAAAATTTAAACAACATTTGCATTCTTTTTGAATACATTCTGATTCATAATGGTGATCACATATACCACATTCGCAACTTTTGGACATATCCTTAGTAATATGATTTTGATTAGAATTTATCCCTTACCCTAATTTTATGTGAGTTTAAGGTCAATTTGGGATTATTTTTTTGATTTTGCTTTTTTTGTTGGTTTTTCCTTAGTTGCTAATTCTTTTTCAATTTCAGCAGCTTTGTTATCTACGGCCTTGATGATTTCTTGAATCAAACCATCAAGATCACTATCTTCTACTTCTGGATCTACTGTGCTTGCAATATCCGTAATTGTACTGGAAATTTCTGAACTGACATCTTCAAAACTTTCAGGATCCTCATATGCTGCATTGTAAAGATTTTTTAAATTATTAACATGTCCAATTACTTGTTCTGTAATTGTGATGGTGTAATCTGTTCCATTTACATCAAATTCTTTTGAACTCATAATAATTTTCAAATTGTGATGTTTATAATGTTTTTCAGAGAAATTTTAGAACTGAATGCTAATTTTTATTAAAATACTATGTAATCCAATGCTGCAGCATCACTAATCAATCTAGTGTGTTTGTCACCTATTACATAACCATTTTTGATATCTCCTGTAGGGATCCATCTGTTGGTTGATGTGTAGTGTCTTTTTTCAGATAATTCTCGTTCTATTTCTTCAATATCGAATTCTGCTTCTTCTACTTCCTGTGTTGTAAGATGTTTGATAGTAACGAGTATTTTTGTAACTTTTACTCGGTCTCCAAATTTCCATTTTAATACAGGATTTTCATCTGACACTTCCAAAACTTTGATTTTCATCTGTTTTTTACCAAATGCATCGCGACTGATTAATGCCCTTTCATCTGTGAATTCTTCAAAACTTATTCTTGAATTAACTTCTGCATCTGATACTGTTTCTAGTAATGATTCAGTAGTTGATTCCACTTGTTCTTCTTTTGAATTATCTTCAGACATACCAATTATTGTTCTTCTATCCTTAATAATCATTT
>JGI26381J51731_1001151_pt1 | contig 12449 bp, 9 predicted proteins | sample SaaInlV_165m_DNA_3_FD_51731 | JGI IMG/M metagenome (IMG submission 51731) | reverse complement strand
AAATTACACCGAGATTGAGTCAACCAATAAAGGACGAAAGTCAGTCGATGCCGGCGAATACCTCCGTAATCGCCTTTCCAAAGGCCCCGTTGAGAAACAAACTCTTATCCAAGAACTTGAGACGCAGGGAATCTCAGCAAGCACCACCAATAGGGCGGCTGAGCAAATCGGAGTCCTAAGCGACAGAGCCGCCAAGCCTCACGGGCCAGCAATATGGCGTCTGCCAGAGTGATTTCTATCCGGTCACTTGACTCATGTCAGGAGCGGCAAATGATTCAAGTACTTAACTCAAATATTCCCTAAGGAAATGACTCAAGTGAAACCCGCCGACAGCGGCGCTTGGTTTGATCCAAGTCAACCTCTGTTATGGGACATCAAAACGGTGGCCATAAGGTTGAGCATCTCTCCCAGCACGGTACGACGGGAGATCGCTTGTGGCGCTCTGCCTTGTGTCGAAATCCGAGGGAGAAAACTGATCAATCCGCAGGCAGTAAATGATTATGTAAGTAGGCAGACCCGGTATAATTCCACCTGCGTGGAGTTGCTGCCTTCTGCTACAGGAGAAAGCACATGGAACTCTACAAACGAAACGGCATCTATCAGGTCACCTTCCAGTCATCAGGTGGATGCCAGACTCGACGCTCTCTTAAAACTCGGGACAAAGGCATAGCCAAACAGCGTGCCGCCAAACTGGAACTTGATATCCATGAGGCGACGCTTTTCGGCAAGGAACCTGCACGCAGTTTCAAGAAGTTAATGGTGGCGTATTTGGAAGCCAAGACACGTAACCGCGGCTTTGCCCGCTTGCAGTACGCGGCAAAACCCTTGCTTAACTACTTTGGTGATAGTGACCTTAGTAAAATCAAAGAATCCCACGTAGAGAACTACATCGCGTGGCGTTCTAAGAGCGTTTCTGACGGAACTGTCCTGCGAGAGGTGGGTATGCTCTCAGCGGCTTTTAATCACGCCATAAGGAAGCATCACTGGCGTATTGAGAACCCCTGTAAGGGCGCTGACAAGCCAAAGGAGCCCAAGGGGCGGGTACGCTTTATTACCCGTGCTGAGGCTCAGAGGTTGATCCACGACGCCCGATGGCCGCTCAATCCTTCGGGTAAAGCCCTGACAGATCAGCATAGGTCACCAGCATTGGCGGACTTTATCGAACTTGCTCTAAATACGGGGTGTCGAAAATCCGAACTGTTGGCCCTGAAGTGGGACCATGTCGATTTCGCTACCCGTCTTTTANACCTTGCGCAAACCAAAGGTGGGGAGTGGCAGACGGTTCCTATCACCGAGGAGGCCCGACAGTTGCTGGTCAAGAGGATGCGACTTCGAGATCAGGTATGCCCCGATAGCCCGTATGTTTTCTTCCATGAAATCGTTAAGGCGGGCGCTGAGATCGGGGACATAGTTGGGGGTTTAAAAAAATCTTTCGCCAGTGCTTGCATTCAGGCTGGAATTAAAGACTTTCGAATCCATGATCTACGACATACCTTTGCCAGTTGGCTGGTGATGGACGGTGTGCCACTATATGAGGTGAGTAAGTTGCTTCGTCATTCAAGCATCAAGATGACAGAGCGATATGCCCATCTGGCACCAGATCACCTGCATCAGGTAGTGGCTAACCGCGGATTTTCAGCACGTTTTCAGCACACTGAGAATCCGCTAGCCGCAGTAGTTTCAAAAAATGGCTAAAACACTGGGGAAAATGGTGGGCGCGGCAAGGTTCGAACTTGCGACCCCTGCCGTGTGAAGGCAGTGCTCTCCCACTGAGCTACGCGCCCCGAAAGGGGGGCACACTGGCTATGCCAACGTGCGTTAGCGTCTTATTATAATTAGAATCTCGCCGTTCACGCTACGGAACACTCACTGATGTCTTTAATTCGTACTCGTTTCGCTCCAAGCCCTACCGGTTACCTGCACATCGGCGGGGTACGTACGGCTCTTTTCAGCTGGCTTTATGCACGCCATCATGGCGGGCAGTTCATCTTGCGGGTGGAAGATACCGACCGTGAGCGCTCCAGCCAGGCTTCGGTTGATGCCATTCTCGAGGGTCTGAGCTGGGTCGGGCTCAACTATGATGATGGGCCGATCTTTCAGTCGGATCGGGTGGATCGCTACCGCGAAGTGCTCGACAGATTTCTGGAGCAGGGGTTGGCCTATCACTGTTACTGCACCCCCGAAGAGCTCGATGCCGTGCGAGAAGAGCAACGGGCGCAGAATATTAAACCGCGCTACAACCGTAAATGCCGCGATGAAATCGACCCGACCCGGCCTGGGATCGAGCCCGTCATCCGCTTTCGGAATCCCCTGGAAGGTCCGGTGGTATTTGAGGATCTGGTGCGCGGGCGTATCAGTATCAGTAATGAAGAACTGGATGATCTGGTAATAGCCCGCGGTGACGGTACGCCTACCTACAACTTTGCCGTAGTGGTTGATGATATCGATATGGGTATTACCCATGTTATTCGCGGCGATGATCACGTCAATAACACCCCGCGCCAGGTCAATATCTTCAACGCCTTGGATGCACCGCTGCCTGTTTTTGCCCATGTGCCCATGATTGTCGGCCCCGATGGGCAGCGCTTATCCAAGCGCCATGGTGCAGTAAGTGTTCTGCAATACCGTGATCAGGGTTTTTTGCCCGAGGCTATGCGTAATTATCTGGTGCGCCTGGGCTGGTCCCATGGGGATCAGGAGATTTTCTCACTTCAGGAGATGGTTGAGTTTTTTGATCTTGCCCAGGTCAATCGGGCAGCCTCTGCGTTCGACGCGGACAAGCTCAAGTGGCTTAACCAGCACTATATCAAGGAGGCCGATGGCGAGCGATTAACGCTTCTTTTGAGCCAGCGGTTACAAGAAAGGGGCATCAGCCTTGAGGGCGGGCCGCAGCCTTTGGCAGTAGTCGAGGCTTTGCGCGAACGGGTGCAGACGCTGGATGAGCTTGCCGACAAGAGTCTTTATTTTTACCAGGATATCGGCGATTACGACGAGGGTGCGGCCAAAAAGCATCTGCGTCCTGTAGCCGGGCCATTGCTTAAAGATATACGGGAGCGGCTCTCAAACATCGAAGTCTGGACAGCAGGCACTATTCATACGCAACTACAGGCCTGCATTGAGGCGCACGATTCAAAACTCGGTAAGATTGCCCAGCCGCTCAGGGTAGCGGTCTCAGGTACGGCAGCGACGCCTCCGATCGATGAGACCCTGGCACTGGTAGGCCAGGACAAAACCCTGCAACGTATCAGCGTTGCGCTGGAATTTATTGCCGCGCGAGAAGCGCGCGGTGCTTGACCGAAACGGACACAACAACGAGAATACTGCGCTCTTCTCGGGGCCGTAGCTCAGTTGGGAGAGCGCTACAATGGCATTGTAGAGGTCGTCGGTTCGATCCCGTCCGGCTCCACCAAAGTTGTCCCCATCGTCTAGTTGGCCTAGGACACCGCCCTTTCACGGCGGCAACAGGGGTTCGAATCCCCTTGGGGACGCCAATAGATCAAGGTTCTACCCTGCGCCGGGTTGCTGCTTTTTAGTAATCTGGAGCCCGGCGTGTTGATGCAATGCAGGCAGGATTACATCAGTACGGGTCGAGTCCCCGATCGTTTTCCACTATTCTCGCTTCCTTACATCAGTTGGCCGACAGTATCGTCGAGGACCGTTTGGCCGCGCCTGTGCCGATATACGCCCGAGTCAGTACGCGCTCTGGGCGCTAACTTCGTTTTCACTTGCTGACAGCGCTTAGTAGTTTTACTGGCCAACATGCCTACCAGGAAAGATCGTCGAGCCAGGCGTTAACTTCCTCGATCAGCAGATCGCTCGTGCCGGTAAAGTAATGGTCTGCCCCCGGTGCAACGATTTGGCGTGATGCCGGGTTACCCGCTTGTTTGATTAACTGCAGTCGCTCTGGTGCCATGCGGTGAACGGCCGGGTAGTCATATTCACCATACAGATCCAGTATCGGTACTGTGAGCGATGCAAAAGGGAAGGGCCGCTGCATCGGTTGCTGGTAGTCGGTGGCGCCAATACCAATTCCGATGAAGGCGTTGATCCCTTCATCGGCATGCTCTTCCATCCAGGCCATGGCCATGTGTGCGCTGCAACTGTGCGCCAGTAGCACCACCGGGGAGACCTCCTGGCTGGAAAGATAGGCCAGTGCCGCGTTTATTCGCGGAACACCCTCTTCAAGTATGGGAAGATAATCGAAGTATTTGGCTGCCTTTTCCAGTACCGGCATCTGCAGTGACAGCGTATGCCAACCTGCTTCCGAAAGCCCGACCCTGAGCGGGCCGATGTTCTCGGGCCAGTCGGCATGAAAACCACGCCCGTGCAGCAAAATAACCGCGCCGCGGGTGCTGTCAGTCTCCGAGGCCATCTCCACAGCTGCAAAGTCTGCCCCCTGGGCATTCAGCATGATCAGCTCGCCCGAGAAAAGATTCGCCTCGACTTCATCAATGAGGCGTTGCTCACGTTCAAGGTCACTGGCGACGGCGGAGGCACAGAACCAGAAAACCAGTCCCAGGGCTATCGTGATGTAATTAAAGAGTTTGAACTGCGCCATGCTGCTATTCTCTGGTTATCGGTCTGCATTCGACCGGGAGCGTAATAATACTAAATCCAGCGGTTTGTTAAAAAAACGCCTGCCTCGCGGACTCACGCTGTGAGCCACCGGTTTGTGAGAATACTCCCTTGCCCCGGCGCTTGGATGGGTCGCTGGGCATTTAATGATGAAAGATAGGTTAAAGCAACGCGGAGACTCTGAAACGTGACTAAAACTGATGATCTTGTTGAGCTTGCTACGCAAGTTGGGCAGATCATACTTGAGTGTGGCTGGCGGCTTGCGACCGTCGAATCGTGTACCGGCGGGTGGGTAGCCAAGACGATCACTTCGGTACCGGGTAGCTCGCTTTGGTTTGAATGCGCTCTGGTCACGTACAGTAATGAGTCCAAGAATGCCTTGGCTGGGGTACCCATGGAGATCATCGATACCCACGGTGCAGTCAGCGCTCAGGTGGCGGAGGCTATGGTGGGTGGGGTTATCGCCCGAAGTAAAGCGAGTGCGGGCCTTGCGATTACTGGGGTCGCCGGGCCAGATGGCGGCAGCGTGCAAAAGCCTGTAGGCACGGTTTTTATAGCCTGGCAAGCGCCCGAACACGGTGTACGCTCGGAGCGCTTTCAATTTCATGGTGATCGGGATGCTATCCGCCGCCAGTCGGTAGCAGCGGCACTGGCCGAGCTCATCAGNCTCGCGGCCCACCCAGTCTGAGAGTCAGTTGTGATGTAGTTCGCTGTGTTCGTCACGTGGTTTATGAAATAATGCCTGCTAGCCTGAAATTACCGATTTTTGCCTATCCTGGGATCAACTGAGCCGGGGTAGCAAGGCCGATAATTGCCTGACCCGGTGCTGGCATTAAAAGGTCACAGCAGTGTGCTGGATAAATAGTCAAATGTGCAATGGAGCTTTACATGGATAACAACAAGCAAAAAGCCTTAGATGCTGCCCTCGGGCAGATTGAGCGGCAGTTCGGCAAAGGATCTGTCATGCGGCTCGGCGATGCCGAAGTGGGCAAGGGCATCGAAAGCATTTCAACCGGTTCGCTGGGCTTAGATATCGCACTCGGTATCGGCGGCTTGCCTCGCGGACGGGTGGTCGAGATTTATGGGCCGGAATCATCGGGTAAAACCACATTGACGTTATCTGTGATTGCTCAGGCACAAAAAGTCGGTGGCACCTGTGCATTTATCGATGCTGAGCACGCGCTTGATCCTTCTTATGCTCAGCGCCTCGGCGTCAACGTCGAGGATCTGTTGGTGTCTCAACCCGACACCGGCGAACAGGCACTAGAGATCGCCGACATGCTGGTGCGATCGGCAGCCATCGATGTGATCGTGGTCGATTCGGTCGCCGCACTCACCCCTAAAGCGGAGATCGAAGGGGAGATGGGTGACCACCATGTAGGTCTTCAGGCCCGACTCATGTCCCAGGCCTTGCGTAAGTTGACCGCAAATATTAAGCGCTCCAATACTATGGTGGTCTTCATCAACCAGATNCGCATGAAGATTGGCGTTATGTTTGGCAATCCCGAGACCACCACGGGCGGCAATGCCTTGAAGTTCTACTCCTCGGTACGATTGGATATCCGCAGGATCGGTGCGGTAAAAAAGGGAGAAGAGGTCTTGGGTAATCAGACCCGCGTTAAAGTGGTCAAAAACAAGGTCGCACCGCCATTTCGAAAGGCTGAGTTTGATATTCTTTATAACGAGGGGATTTCCAAGGAGGGCGAACTCATCGATATGGGTGTGGAGCATCAGATCGTTGACAAGTCCGGCGCCTGGTATTCCTACAACGGTGAGCGTATCGGTCAAGGTCGGGATAATGTCCGAGAGTTTTTGCGCTCCAACCCTGATATCGCGTCGGATATCGAAAATGTCGTGCGCCAGAAAATGGGCCTGGATTCCCTTGGCTCCAGCGATGTCAGTGCGCCNGAGAGCGCGCCGGCGGAGGTGCAAAGCGCCGAGGCCTGATGACCTCGTCTGATGCGGACCTGCTGGTGCAGGTTCGTGAAGTCGCTATGCGCTTGCTGGCAAGGCGGGAGCACAGCCGCGAAGAACTCCGGCTTAAGCTCGTCCAGCGCGGTTTCGAGATTTCAAGTATTGATCCGGTTCTTGTTGAACTGATCGAACAGGATTACCTGTCTGATGCCCGCTACGCCCAGGCNCTGGTGTCGCATCGGTCGCAGGGTGGCTACGGACCNTTGTACATTCGCCGCGAACTCAAAGAGCGTGGGGTAACAGCCGATTTGATTGAATCGGCCTTTGCCCAGGCAGACGTATCATGGGATGATGTGGCCAAGGGCCGCTACCAGAGTCGCTTCTCCAATCAGCCTGTTGACTCTTTTAAAGACTGGGCACGTCGCGNCGCTTATATGCAGCGACGAGGGTTCGGCAAGAGNGCGATACGCCGGGTACTCGGCGATTGGCAGGGTCGCGGTTAGAATTGACNTCGCGCTGGTGTGTATACAGGCCGGCAGTTGCGCATTATTGATCAGATCATTGTCATGAAAACTCGCGATATCAGACAGCAATTTCTCGATTACTTCGCCGCTAACGGCCACGAGGTGGTTGCCAGCAGCCCACTGGTACCGCACAACGATCCCACGCTGCTTTTTACAAATGCGGGAATGGTCCAGTTCAAGGATGTGTTTCTCGGCCAGGACAAGCGCCCCTACCAAAGAGCCGTGACCGCGCAACGCTGCGTGCGCGCCGGTGGCAAACACAATGATCTGGATAACGTGGGGTACACCGCCCGACATCACACCTTCTTTGAGATGCTTGGAAATTTCAGTTTTGGTGATTATTTTAAGCCCGAAGCAATTCACCACGCCTGGACACTGCTCACCGACGGCTTCGGATTGTCACCAGAAAAACTTTGGGTGACCGTTTTCGACGAGGACGACGAGGCTGCGGATATCTGGCTGGGAGATATCGGTATTCCTCGTGAGCGCTTTGCCCGCATTGGTGCCAGCGATAATTTCTGGTCGATGGGTGACACCGGTCCGTGCGGGCCTTGCAGTGAGATTTTCTATGATCACGGGCCCGAAGTGGCGGGCGGACCCCCGGGAACCCCCGAGGCCGACGGCGATCGCTACGTAGAGATCTGGAACCTGGTATTTATGCAGTTCAACCGGGATGCGAGCGGCATTGACACCCCCTTGCCGCGGCCTTCGGTAGATACCGGCATGGGATTGGAGCGCTTGGCCGCGGTTCTGCAAGGGGTCCACAGCAACTATGAGACAGATCTTTTTGTCGCTTTGATTAAGGCATCTGCCGAGGTAACTGGCTGTACTGACATAGATAACAGCTCATTGCGGGTGATCGCTGATCACATCCGCTCCAGTGCGTTTCTGATTACCGATGGCGTGATTCCATCAAACGAAGGTCGCGGCTACGTATTGCGCAGAATTATTCGCCGCGCTATTCGCCATGGTTATCAGGCTGGGGCATCGGCGCCTTTTATGCACAAATTAGTGGCACCGTTGGTAGAGCAAATGGGCGACGCCTGCCCCGAACTGGCAGATGCACAGGGTCGTGTTGAGGAGGCTTTGGCGCAAGAGGGAGAGCGCTTTGCTCAGACTCTGGGCCAGGGTATGCGTATTCTCGAGCACGAACTTGCGGATCTGCCCGGCACCATAATACCTGGGGAGCTGACTTTTCGGCTGTACGATACTTTCGGTTTTCCCGCAGACCTGACTGCGGATTACGCTCGCGAGCGTGGGCTTACGGTGGATATGGACGGGTTTGAACAGGCTATGGCCGCTCAGCGCGAGCGCGCGCGGGCTGCCAGTCATTTTCGCATGGACGGTGCAGTCAGCGTCAGTGTTGAAGAGCGCACAATTTTTACCGGCTACGATGAATTAAATGGAGAGGCAACCGTATTGTCGGTTGTAAAAGACGATACAGAAACCGATATTCTGGCCGAGGGTTCTGAAGGCTTAGTAGTGCTCGAGAGTACACCTTTTTATGCCGAAAGCGGTGGTCAGGTTGGCGATGGTGGCGTGTTGACGTGGCCGGGCGGCAGTTTTGAAGTCACTGGCGCACGTTATCTCGCCCACAAGGTCATTGCACATGCCGGACGGGTAGTCAGTGGCGCTCTTAAACCCGGGATCAAAGTCAGTGCTGCGGTGGCGCAACGGGGTCGGGTAGAGACGGCTGCTAACCATTCAGCTACCCACTTACTGCATGCCGCTCTGCGCCAGGTGCTTGGTGAGCATGTTGAGCAAAAGGGTTCACTGGTTGAACCGGAGCGTTTGCGATTTGATTTTTCTCATGGCGAGCCGATGTCGGACACTCAACTGGATAAGGTCGAGCGTATCGTGAATGCGCAGGTTCGCGCCAATAACGACGTTAACACCCGGCTGATGGCTTTGGATGATGCGCGAGAAGAGGGCGCTGCTGCACTTTTTGGAGAGCGTTACGAGGAGCAGGTTCGGGTGGTGGCTATGGGAGTTTTCTCGCTGGAACTGTGTGGCGGCACCCATGTTCAGCGCACCGGAGATATTGGAACCTTCCGAATACTGTCTGAGAGTGGCATCGCGGCCGGGGTACGTCGCCTGGAGGCGNTGACCGGAGAAGTGGCACGACAGTACAACACGGGCGAGACCGCAACGTTGTCGCGATTGGCNGCNTTGCTCAAGACTGGCCGGGCGGATCTTGAAGAGCGAGCCGTTGGGGTTTCCTCNCGGGTGCGTGAGCTCGAACGAAAGGTCGAGCAGTTGCAGGGGCAACTTGCCACCGGCGGCGCCGGCGATGACCCGACCAGCGAAGTACGCCAGGTCAATGGCATCAATGTATTGGTAAAACGTTACGATGGTGTCGATATCAAGGGGTTGCGCACCATGATGGATCGACTGCGTGATCGGCTCGGCTCAGCCGTTGTAGTTGTCGGCGGGGCCCATGACGACAAGGCGATACTTATGGTGGGAGTCAGCAAAGACCTGACAGACCGCTGTCACGCCGGCGATCTGGTCGCTGAACTGGCCTCGCGGGTGGGTGGCAAGGGCGGAGGCCGCCCTGATTCTGCCCAGGGTGGCGGCGCTGATGTCTCGGGCCTAGATGAGGCTCTTGCGGCGGTATCGTCGTGGATTGCCTCGCGCTGAGCACAATCCCCTTTCCCCCAAAGCCTTTACCGCGTCGCCCAAAAGGGGTTTAATGCGCGCCCCAATCGATAGTTAACGTAATGATATGTTTTTGGCGGTAGAAAAATACGGAGGCACTTCAGTCGGCTCGGTCGAGCGAATTAACGCTGTGGCTGACCGGGTGGCGACAGCCAGACAACGAGGCGAGAGCCTGGTGGTGGTCGTCTCGGCCATGGCGGGTGAAACTAACCGTCTGTTGGATCTGGCATCACAGATCGATCCTGATGCGCTCTCTCGCGAGATGGATGTGCTGCTCTCCACCGGTGAGCAGGTCACCATCGCGCTATTGTCAATGGCATTGCATAAANGGGGCATTGAGGCACGCTCGTATACCGGTGGGCAGGTTCGTATCCTGACAGACAGTATTCATGGTAAGGCGCGCATTCGCGATATCGATGCGGCCAGAGTTCGTACCGACCTCGAACTAAATCGGGTGGTGGTCGTGGCCGGGTTCCAGGGTGTCGACGATGACGGCAATATTACTACCTTGGGGCGCGGTGGATCCGATACCACGGCGGTGGCGATGGCCGCTGCGCTCGAAGCCGACGAATGCCGCATCTTTACCGATGTGGACGGTGTCTACACCGCTGATCCGCGCATCGTACCGGAGGCAAGGCGTCTGGACCAAATCACTGTTGAAGAGATGCTGGAGCTGGCGAGCCAGGGAGCTAAGGTATTACAGACACGCTCGGTGGAATTCGCGGGAAAATATCATGTGCCGTTACGGGTGCTATCCTCATTTGAGGATGGCCCAGGCACTCTGATCACACACGAGGTAAGCGATATGGAACAGCCGTTAATCTCAGGAATCGCCTACAACCGAGATGAGGCTAAGGTAACAATACGGGGTGTGCCGGACCAGCCAGGTGCTGCGTCACGTATTTTTGGNCCGATCTCAAAGGCGCACCTGAATATCGATATGATCATCCAGAATGTCTCCCAGGATGGCACTACGGACGTTACCTTTACTGTAAACCGGGATGAATACCCCGAGGCAATGGCACTGCTCAATAAAACTGCCAAGGAACTGAATGCCCGTGACGTGGTTGGTGACGACACCCTGGCCAAGATTGCCATCGTTGGAGTCGGCATGCGCTCGCATTCTGGCGTGGCGGCGATGATGTTTGAGGCCTTGGCGGCTGAGGGTATCAATATTGAACTTATTTCGACCTCGGAGATTAAGATTTCCGTGGGCGTAAACGATAAATACCTGGAACTTGCCGTTCGAGCTTTGCACAAGGCATTTGGCCTGGACGGCGAAGGCACCGAAGAGCAACTGGCCGAGGCTAAAGACATCTGAAGCATGGTCGAAAGCCCTTGAGCCGTGGTGTAAAATGACCGCAGGGTGCGCCTGGGCTTANNTGCAGGCCAAGGAAGTGAACGTGATCCTCTTCTGGAGGGTGATACCAGGCAACGGAGGGTAGCCAAGATGCTGATTTTGACACGGCGGGTAGGCGAGACCCTGAACATCGGCGATGACATCCAGGTAACAGTCCTGGGCGTCCGGGGGAGCCAGGTACAAATCGGGATAAAGGCACCCAAGGATGTGGCTGTACACCGCGAAGAGATCTTTGAGCGGATACAAGATGCCGACGAACAGGGCGCAGAGGTTCCGGACGAACCCGGGCCCTGAAGAAATGTGCTAACGGAGAGGTGGCCGAGCGGCTGAAGGCGCTCCCCTGCTAAGGGAGTATGGGGTTTATAGCTCCATCGAGGGTTCGAATCCCTCCCTCTCCGCCATTTACATCTAACCATCGTCCGGGTTCCATTTTTACGTCTCGCGAAAGATTGGCGGCCCGGGTCGAGGTCTCGAGATTTGGGCCCGATTCCCTAGTACTCTGTCTGGACGGGCAACACCGTCNCCAGGCGACGGCGCAAAGCGCCGCTTTTCACATGGTAGAATCCGCAGCCTTCCTAATAGGCGCCCGTAGCTCAGTTGGATAGAGTGCGTGGCTACGAACCACGAGGTCGGGAGTTCGAATCTCTCCGGGCGCGCCATAAAGCAACGGCTTACACGCCCTTAAAAAACAGAGTTGCCACAAGTCTGCCAATCTGGATAAGCAAAATACCACGTGGGTTAGCGGTGTGTAGATTCTGATTCTGTGGGAAGAGGCTGGCCGATTAGCGCTGATCGAGCTTTGGGTAACTTTGTAACGGCCCAGGAGTGCGTCGTTTCGCTCCCTCGTGGCGCCGATAATAGAGTTGTCTTCTCACCAGTGGTTCCTTATGCTTGTTTACGACTCCAAAAACTGAGCAACAGCGTGCTGAATGTTTGGCATTGCCAAAAACTCAACGAGTTTCTTCATCTAGTGTTACCCCAAGTCCCAGTACGACACGATTTGCGTAAGCGAAGTACCCGGCCACTTGGTTAACCTCCAATATCTCACCATCACTGGCTCCGGCCTGTCGTAAGCTTTCGATCGATTCAATAGTCAGTGCGGCTGGGTCAACGGTCAATGTCCCTACATAGCCTAGAAGGGCCAATTCCTTACCGTCAAACGCATCCGCTAAGACCCCACCCGCCAGGGCATCTGCAATGGCCGACCACGCCTCCGGTTTTCCAGGATACGCCAGCCCACCCGCATGGGCATGGTGATCTATGCAATATGTGCACTGGTTAAGAACACTGACATAAAGACCCACCGCTTCCAAATACCACAGCGCCAGTACATTGCCAGTATGTCCGAGGACGGCCCGATAGAGTGCCGCATGGCCTTCTAGAGTATGTGGGCGTAGCGAGTGGGCGCTGTATATATT
>JGI26381J51731_1001129_pt1 | contig 12614 bp, 9 predicted proteins | sample SaaInlV_165m_DNA_3_FD_51731 | JGI IMG/M metagenome (IMG submission 51731) | reverse complement strand
AGCACAAAGCCTCGGATAATTCCGTCGTCATCCTTTGCCCAGATAACAAATACATCCGCAATTGGCGAGTTGGTAATCCACATCTTGGTGCCGCTAAGGCGAAAACCCCCGTCGACCGTTCGCGCCCGAGTCTTCATACCTCCCGGATCAGAACCATGGTCAGGCTCTGTAAGCCCAAAGCAGCCCACCCATTCCCCTGAGGCCAGTTTTGGCAGGTATTTTTCACGCTGCGCCTGTGAACCGTAGGCATGAATTGGATGCATGACAAGGCTGGATTGCACGCTCATCATGGAGCGGTATCCGGAATCAACGCGCTCGACTTCACGGGCGGCTAGCCCATAGCAAACGTAACTCAGACCAGCGCAACCGTAACCATCGATGGTTGATCCCAAAAGACCCAATTCACCCATACGAGGAAAAATATCCCGATCAACCCGCTCTTCACGATGCGCCAGGAGCACCCGGGGTTGCAATTCATCCTGACAGAACCGTCGAATGGAATCTTGCACTAGACGTTCTTCGTCACTGAGCGCATCTTCCAAGGCTAACGGATCAGCCCAGTCGAAATTTGCAGTCTGAGGTTTTTTCATTGCTACTGTGCTATTTCCTTTTTCTGATAGTTAATCCGTATCGGCCAGCCCATAAGTCATCCTGTAGCTACCCGGACAAACGTATAATAGCCTTATCCCATTCCAGTGCATAAATAGATGTGCTTTTTTTAGCCAACACCCCTAAGACCACATGACAGTAGAGCAGTTGTGGCCATTGTTACAGGTTATCCTGGTTGACTTAGTCCTGGCCGGAGACAATGCAATTGTTGTCGGCCTGGTCGCAGCCACCGTTCCAGCGCCACTTCGGCCCCGGGTAATCCTGATCGGCATCGCAGCGGCAGCCATCTTCAGAATCGGCTTCGCTCTGGTTACCGTACAACTGTTGCAAATTATTGGTTTGGTGCTGGCAGGTGGATTGTTACTGCTGTGGGTTTGCTGGAAGCTGTGGCGAGAACTCCAGATCGTTCAACAATCTGAATCCGACACGGATCCCGCTTCAAGGCCCGCTCCCAAGTCAATGAAACATGCGGTTTTCCAGATCATCCTGGCAGATGTCTCCATGTCTTTGGACAACGTCCTGGCAGTCGCCGGGATCGCTCGCGATCATACGTTGATATTAGTCATTGGCCTTACTCTGTCTGTTGGCCTGATGGCCTTTGCCGCAACTCTGGTGGCTCGCCTACTTGAGCGCCACCGCTGGATTGCGTACATTGGGCTTGTGGTAATACTCTATGTAGCCGTCACTATGATCTGGCATGGGTCATACGAGATCATTCAAATTACGCAGGTATAAGATATTGAAAGCAGCTACAGGCAAATGAAATCTTCCCGGTACATCAGATTAATCGCCTTTTTGGCCCTTCTGCTCGCAGTCAGCGGGATTGTGCAGGCTCAAAATGAAGACCTGGAACGGGCAGTGACCGCATACAACTCAGGTGACTATGCCAAGGCAGTATCGTTGTGGGAGCCGCACGCCCGACAAGGCAACCGGGAAGCTCAATACGCCATGGGCGTTGCTTTCTATGAAGGTAAAGGCGCCAGCCGGGATCTGGACCAGGCGATCACGTGGTTTCGCAAAGCAGCAGATTCCGGGCATCCAACAGCGATGTTTAATCTTGGGGTCGCCCACTGGGAAGGCCGGGGGGTTAAGCAGAATTTCTCCCGGGCAGTCGACTGGTGGGAACGTGCGGCTGAGCTTGGGGATGTCACCTCGCAGTACAACCTCGGGTTAGCGTATTACCTCGGCAAAGGCGCTGAGCGCGATATCAGCAAAGCACGTGAATGGCTAAGCCGATCTGCCGACCAGCAGCACGCCGACGCCAAGCGCGTACTGGGCATTATCGACAAGAGCAACCTCTCTGTGAAAAACGATCAACCCGCCACCGTGGCAAAACCAAAAGCTTCTGTCGACACTCACTCCGAAACTGCACAACCCGAGTCTTTGCCCTCTGAGAAAACAACAGTGCCCACCGCTTCTGGGAAAACCGTCAATACCAGTTTCACAGCAGCGCATGTTCAAAGTGGCCACCTGACCGTCCGTGCCCAACCAAATCTGTCAGCCCCTGCCACCCGCAAACTAAGACAAGGCAGCCCGGTCAAGATCATCCAGTACAGCGGCTCTTGGGCCCGACTGGAACTGCCTTCGCCAACCAGGGTTTGGGTTTTTGGAAAGTATGTCGTGGGCGCGCCCAATGGACGCATTACTGCAAACCGTGTGCGGGTACGCACGCATCCCACAACCGGTGCCGACTCATCAGTCGTTCTGCATCTCGACAAAGGTGCACCGGTTACAGTGCATGCCCAATCTGGCGACTGGAAACAAATTAGCGCGGGGTACCTGCTACAGAACTGGGCACAGCAATCCGGCCTTGCGGTACAAAAACCGGTTACCCAGGACTGGCTGGATACCTTTAATGCCTTGGCAAACCCAGGTCAGACTAGCCGGCCGACTCCCGTATCGACACCTACTGAAGTCGTGGTTGCACCATTCAAAACCGCCTGGGTCACTGCTGACAATGCCCCGGTTGTTGGGCGACCGGATGCAGGCGCCCCCGTAGTCAGTCTTTTGGACAAGGGCATAACAGTGAAAGTGATAGGCAGCAAGAACGGCTGGATAATGATAAAGAGCCCTAGGGGATTGGACGTGTGGGTCTATGGCAAATTCGTTAAGGAAAGCGGCGGGCGGGCTCACATTAACGACAACCGGGTTCGAATTCGCTCCCTGCCATCAACCGGACCGGACTCAGACGTGCTCGGACTGCTCGACAAGGGGACTGAAGTCGAAGTTATCAGTCGTAAGGGCGACTGGAGCCGTCTACGGGTACTGAACTCCGTTGCGGGGTGGATTAAGCAAGATCAGCTGACGACTCCGGGAGCTATCACTCCCGACTGGCAAAAACGCTGGGATGCGATTCGTTCTGAAGCGACCCGTTAAAACCCGAGCACCAGGTTCTTCGAGGAATCGTTGGCAACAACCAGGACGCCATCTTCTCGCACTGCTCGCCATCAGCGCTGGCATGCTGCTGAGCTCAGCAATACCCGCTTCAGAATTTGAGCAAATACAAGCCCTGCTTAAGTCACAGCGCTACAACGAAGCGTTGATATTGATCGAAACTACTATTGGCAAAGGAGCCAGCGAATCAACCGAGTTACTGTTTGCACGAGCTGATGTGTTTGCCGCTAGCGGACGACACGATGAGGCCGAACAGGCTTACCGCGAGCTAATCACCCGTTATCCAGGGCGTCCAGAACCCTACAATAATCTTGCAAGACTTTATAGTCTTCAGGGCAGGCTAGAGCAGGCCGCAACGTTATTGCGTGCTGGCTTGTATACCGACCCATCTTACCGTATTCTGTTTGACAATCTTTCCCAGGTTTACGCTGAACAGGCAGCCCGCGCCTATCATCATGCGATGAACCCAGAAGACTCGCAAGCGAACAAGAACGAGCCCTTGACTACGCTAGGCGAGCTTTCCAGCGTGCGATTACCGCTCGTAACCCCTTAGTTAACAGGGGAACTGACCCCTGTTTGGAAAGCCGGGAACCAACGGGTACACTTGCGCCCTGCCGGAATCCCAAAAACCCGACGCGAAGGACACTTATGAAGCGCTTTTCCCGTCGCCTGCTACTTGCGCTTGTTATCACGATACCGTCCACTATGGCGCTGGCCGGGGCAACCTCCGATGAGTACGAACCCCGCCTGCTTCGCGCCACGGCGAACATTGTCGCCGGGCAATGGTCTGCCGGGCTTAAGGCATTAAAAGCCCTAACNNAGGACTACCCCGAAAGCCGCGTCGGGCACCTGATGCGCTCTGACCTGCTGCTTGCCCTTGCCGGGCGAGTACGCTCATTGCCTGAACTGAGTGATCGTTCATCAGAGACTCGTGCTCAAGAGCTGCGCGAGCAACTACGTCTCCGATGGCAACATGCCATTGGAAGTCGTGAGGTCAAGGCCAACCGGGTCCCAGCGAAACTGGTCAAAGTCTCTTTGGAAAACACGGTAGTGCTTTATGTCGATCTTCCCGCAGCGCGGCTCCATGTTTTTCGACAGATTCATGGTGAGCTACAACGACTGGCTGATTTTTACGTCACAGTTGGCCGGCAAGGTTACGGCAAAGAACGCGAGGGAGACCTAAAGACGCCCGTAGGCGTCTACCGGATCAATGGCTATATTCCCAAAAGTCAACTCGAGGCCCGTTACGGATCTGGCGCACTGACCACCAATTATCCCAACCCGCTCGATCAGCAACTGCGCAGAACCGGTTACGGGATCTGGCTCCACGGGACTGAGCCTGGCTGGATTAACCGCGCGCCGCGTGCGAGCGAAGGATGCATTACATTAAGTAATGCTGATTTTGGGAATCTTTATCACCTGCTTGGAGCCGCCGACGAGTTGCCGATTATCATCGACGATACCCCGGACTGGATTTCCCCGGCAGAGCTGCAGCGCCTCCGTGCAAACCTCCTCGCCATCGTTCACGGTGACCCTCAATTAGCGTCACAACAGCAGATCGAACCTTCCTCTGCAGCTATTACTGTAGGTCTTNCCAAAACCTCTCGCCACGATCTGCCAGAGGCACGCCCCAAGTCCGGNGGCCTTGAATTCACCGAAATCTTTATCTACCCCGGACCAAAGACACAACTGGTCACCCGGGCAACAAAGCTCAAGGGGTCAGGAGAAACAGATATCGTGGAGCAGTACTGGGTCAAGGAAGATAACGGACAATGGCGAATCGTCCTGCAACAGCAGATCCCTGTCATGATCCAACGAAAAATCGCCTCCGAACCTGAGNCAACATCGGCCAAACAGAAATCAGGCGCCTGACCCCGTCTTATCGAAAACTATTTCGACAATCTGTTGTCACTCCCATCTTTTGCNCCCAGGCCAGAACGTACTCGCAGTGGTTGCCTGAATAGCCTTTAATATCCTGATCCTGTTTCGACAAGGTTAGGCCATGCCCCTCCCACTCGGTAAGCCTGTAGCGCATCAGCGATATAGCGACAGGCTGTTGGTGGGTGAGTGATACTGGCGATATGTGGGGTTAGAAAAATACCCGGATGTGACCAGAAGGGATGGTCGGTTGGCAGCGGCTCTTGACNAAATACGTCCAGCGCTGCNGCCTGCAGTTGGCCGCTGTCCAGTGCCATAAGAAGGTCCTGCTCGTTGATTGATTCGCCACGGCCAGCGTTAACCAGACACGCCTTGGGCGGCAACATTGCAAGCGTCTCCCGGTTAATAATATGCCGGGTCTGCTCAGTCGCTGGAAGCAACATCACCAGTATCGCTGCCTGGCGCAGAAACGCCTCTACCTGCGCCTCACCACAAAACATCTCTATCGCGTCGTTAGGTTTTGATTGCCGACGGTAACCAATCACATTGTAGTTAAGCGATTGGAGTTGTTTCGCTAAAGCCAGGCCAAGCACACCCATTCCCATCACCCCCACCGTTGTATCTCGTGCCGGTAACTGAGGCAACTCTTGCCAGGCGTATTGGGCCTTCTGGCGCTCATAACAGTGCATCAGGCGGTGAAACCTTAAAACCTGAAATAGGCAGAACTCCACCATGCCTGCCGTGAGTTCTGGCTCCACCATGCGCACAATCGGCACCTTGGCCGGTAACGCTGAACAGGCGAGCAGTGAATCGACTCCTGCTCCGATCGAGAAAATCACCTCGAGGTTCTCCAGGCCGTTAAAAAGTTCTACCGGTGGATTCCACAGTAAAGCGCAATTGATTTCCTTAAGATCCCCCACCTGCGGCCACACACGCACCTCAAGCTCTGGCATCGCAGCAGCAAAAGCACTGATCCACTCCTGATCACGCGCATCCGTTTTTAGCAGCATCACGGGGTTGTCTTGTGTCAACATGATCTTGGCCGGCCCCATACTAATTATCAAGTTCTCGCACCAATCTAGCTTGGTAATCCGTCTTTTGGTAGCAGCGCGAAAACTGGGCGGTTGATAGTCCTATTCAGAACCTTTTATAAAACTATCCACTTCATTAGAGTCAACTTGCATGAAACCACAGAAACCAAGGGGACTAAAACCTTGAGAATCTCCACAAACCCTACTAAACTGAGGCATCTACGACGGTTACTAGAAGCATAATACCAGACCGACGTAATCTGTCGTGACTATAGTCAAGAAGGGAAAATCTCGCAAATGAGTGATCAGGATTTCTTTGTCCGCTTCATAAAAGTGCAGAAAAGTTATGACGGCGAAACCCTTGTCGTTAAAAACCTGAATCTGGACATCAAAAAGGGGGAATTCATAACTATGCTCGGGCCCTCTGGCTCTGGCAAAACAACCTGCCTGATGATGTTGGCGGGCTTTGAACCGGCCACCCATGGTGAGATTTATCTGGGTAACCAGCCCATCAACGCGGTGCCGCCGCATAAACGCGGAATCGGCATGGTTTTTCAGAACTATGCCCTCTTCCCCCATATGACGGTCAATGAGAACCTCGCCTTTCCACTTGAGGTCCGCAGACTCAACAAGTCCGAGATTGAGTCACGAACCAAACGCGCACTCGACATGGTACAACTCGGCGCGTTTGGCAACCGTCGCCCGGCCCAACTTTCCGGCGGCCAACAGCAACGGGTAGCCGTTGCCCGAGCTCTGGTGTTTGATCCTGACCTTGTGCTGATGGACGAACCACTGGGCGCACTCGACAAGCAACTGCGTGAGCAGATGCAGTACGAAATTAAACATATTCATGAAAGTCTCGGCGTGACAATCGTNTACGTAACCCACGACCAGTCCGAGGCACTGACTATGTCGAACCGTATCGCCGTCTTCGATGATGGCGTCATCCAACAATTGGCAGCGCCCAACGACCTGTATGAACGGCCTGAAAATGCATTTGTCGCACAGTTTATCGGCGAGAATAACCGGCTGACGGGGTTCGTGCACAGCATCGAGGGGAATCACTGCCAGGTCGAACTCGATAACGGCGATCACGTTCAGGCATTCAAAGTCAACGTTGACGCCGTAGGCGACCGAGCCACACTTTCGCTGCGTCCGGAGCGAGTCGAAGTGAATCCCGAACCTGGAAAATTTCCCAACTTATTCGAGGCCAAGGTAGAGGAATTGATCTACCTGGGTGATCATATCCGCACCCGCGCTTCAGTGTGCGGACATAGCGATTTTATTGTTAAAATCCCTAATGCGTCGCACCATGCGGCGTTAAATGAGGGAGACATAGTCAAGTTCGGCTGGTCTATGGAGGACTGTCGAGCACTTGATGTCGTCGAGGCAACTAACTGAAGTGGCACCGACGACATGTTTTCTAACGTCATTTTAATGACGACAACCAACCGATAGCGGAGGAACGAGAATGAGTAAGCATCTCTTAGCAACCACCCTGGCCTCGGCAGTGATTGGGGCGGCCCTGGCCGTACCTGCGCACGCCGACGTCACAGTCGCCTCGTGGGGCGGCGCGTATACCATGAGCCAACAGAAGGCCTATGCGGATACCTGGTCCGAAGGCACGGCCAAGTTTGTGAACTATAACGGCGGTCTTGGCGAAGTACGCACCCAGGTCGAATCGGGCAATGTGACGTGGGACATCGTTGATGTCCTGCCACACGAAGCTCGCGTTGGCTGTGATGAAGGCCTCTTTGAGGAACTGCCCCGTGATGTCTTCACCAAGGCGCCCGACGGCAGTTCGATGGACGACGATATCATGGTGTCCGTACCGAATGACTGCGTCGTACCGCAAATTTTCTGGTCTTACGTCCCCTTCTATCAGGAAGGCACCTTTGATGGCAATGCTGCTGGAAACCCGAAAACGATCGCTGACTTCTTCGATGTCGCGAACTTCCCCGGCAAGCGTGGTATTCACACCTGGGGCAACGCACTTGTCGAGATGGCACTGATGGCCGACGGCGTAGCACCTGGTGACGTTTACTCTGTGTTAGACACCGCTGAAGGCATGGATCGTGCTTTTGCCAAACTCGACACTATCAAGGATCACGCCGTATTCTGGTCCTCAGGCGCCAAGCCGCTTGAGCTCATTACCAGTGGTGAGGTATCCATGGCGCTGGCCTACAACGGTCGAATCGGTGCTGCTATGCTTTCAGAAGGTGCGCCCTTTGTAATCAACTGGGATGGACAGGTTCTTGAAGAGGAATGGCTGGCCATGCTCAAAGGCACACCGAACGCCGACGAAGCGCTGAAATTTCTGATTCATGCCTCCGCCCCCGAACAGCAGGCCGGCCAGGCTAAGTGGATCACCTACGCGCCGATGCGCGCCTCAGGCATCGATCTCATCCAAGCTGGTGAGCCTTGGTTCAACACCGGCGTGAACATCATGCCGCTAATGCCCAATGCGCCGGAAGCTTTGAGTCAAATGCATTTGTTTGCCAATCCTGACTGGTGGGCGGATAACGGTGACTCGATCTCCGAGCGATTCACTGCCTGGATGGGTCAGTAAGGCCACTTTGGACAGGTAGTTGTTTTTACAGACTGGGGCCAGTCAATCGGCTGGCCCCTTTTCTGTCGCTCCCTGGCTATGATTGTCGGGTCTCCCTCGCCAGTTCATATGAATGACAAATAGTCCCCCGGTGTCGGTCCAGCCTCTGCTGACAGCCGACGGTATACCTCTTAAAACCAGCCTGCAGCGCTCGATGCGCCGCAGCAAACTCCGGGCGATTTGCCTGGTGCTGCCACCGCTAATTTTTCTGCTTGGCCTTTTTATCATCCCGATCGGCAACCTGCTGACCCGTAGTACCGACGACACACTGATTAACTATCAATTACCGCTGACCTTCGCCATGATCGATCAGTGGGATCGAAAAACACTGCCAGAAGAAGACCTCTTTGAGGCAATATATCTGGATCTTTCGAGTCTGAACAAATACCTGATTAGCGATAATTTTTCTGATGCTGTAGATCCCAGCGATCCAGCCTGGAGGGTGCGTATCCCTAAGAAAGGCCCGTATCGTGATGCCATGATCGCAATCGATCCACGCTGGCAATCAGCAAGCACCTGGCTCCCTATTCATGAGATAGCAATGGTCGGTGTAAACGCCCAGGGCACCGAAAGAGAGAGAGAAAACAAGGCAAGACGAGCCCAGTTTAATATCTGCGCATATCTCACGCCTCTCACGAACGCTGACTGCACCAAGTTATACAAAGTATTACAGGCCTGGGATGGCGCCAGCGCACCTGACGAGACCTTCTTTAACGCGTTGTACAAGGATCTTAGTTCAGCCAACAAGTTTCTCGTTGGCAAGTCCAGCACCCGGATGAATTATGGGAAACCCGGCTTCAAGAGTCTGATCAAGAAATCCAGTCGCAAACTCAAAAAGGTCAGTGAGCCGCCGTACCGGGATGCCATGATCAAGGCAGATAAACGTTGGGGTGATGTGGCCTTCTGGCAAACCCTGGTCACGATGCAAGAGCCCCAAACCACGGGCTATTATCTTAATGCCNTGGATCGCAAGTGGAATAAGGACCACGAAATCGAACTGCAACCCGCAGAACGCCGCGTCTATGNAATGCTTTGGTGGCGAACCTTTCTGGTCAGCCTGATCGTCACTGTAGGCTGTCTGATATTGGCCTACCCGGTAGCCCACCTTCTAGCCACGCTGCCCTTGAGGTATTCCAATATCTTGATGATCTGCGTGCTGATGCCGTTTTGGACTTCGCTGCTGGTTCGCATTGTTGCCTGGATGGTCATGCTGCAACAGGAGGGGGTAATCAACGACACCCTGGTGATGCTGGGTCTTCCCGATGAAAACCGCCTGCCGATGATGTACAACTTTACCGGCACGGTGATTGTGATGATCCAGATCCTGCTGCCGTTTATGATCCTGCCGATCTACAGTGTCATGAAAACCATTCCGCCAAACTACATGAAAGCCGCGCAGAACCTTGGTGCGACGCCAGCGATAGCTTTTTTACGAGTCTATATGCCGCAGACACTTCCCGGTATCGGTGCAGGGGTAATACTCGTCTTTATCGTGGCGATCGGGTACTACATCACCCCAGAACTGGTTGGCGGCAAAGACGGACGCCTGATTGGCAATATGGTGGCCTACCACATGCAAAAGTCCCTTAACTGGGGGCTGGCAGCCGCCATGGGCTCAATCCTACTTGCTGGGATTCTGATGCTGTACTGGATCTACGACAAGATCGTGGGTATCGACAACATGAAACTGGGATAAGACGATGGCACTTCCTGCCTATGCGAGCCCAGCCCAGCGCCTGTGGCACTATATATACCTCACAATCTGCTCCTTGGTGCTGTTCTTTCTGGTGATGCCACTGATTGCCGTGATCCCAATCTCTTTCAGTGTCTCACCCTTTCTTCAGTTTACTCCGGAGATGCTGCGTCTGGACCCCGAGGCCTTCTCCCTGCGCTGGTATCGGATGATGATAGGTGACTGCTCAGACCCTGGGATCACCACGGTCTGCAGTGACAACTGGAAAATAGGTGCCAAGAACAGCCTGTTTATCGGCGTTATCGCGACGGCGCTGGCGACCACGCTGGGTATATTCGCAGCCCTTGGGCTTAGCCGGCCGATTATGCCGTTTCGCAAACTGATTATGGCCATCATGATCTCGCCACTCATCGTGCCGCTGATCATCACCGCGTCGGGCATGTTCTTTTTCTTTGCCAAGCTCAACCTGGTATCCACTTACACCGGACTGATTCTTGCGCACACAATTCTGGGCTTTCCCTTTGTGGTGATTACCGTAACGGCTACGCTAGTTGGCTTTGATGCCAGTCTAACCAAAGCAGCGGCCAGCCTGGGCGGAGGGCCGGTGCGCAATTTCTTCAAGGTACAGATGCCTCTTATATTACCTGGGGTCATCTCCGGAGCGCTCTTTGCCTTTATCACCTCTTTCGATGAAGTCGTGATCGTGCTGTTCATCGGCGGGCCTGATCAGATCACTCTGCCACGTCAGATGTGGTCTGGAATTCGCCAGGAAATCAGCCCAACTATCCTTTCGGTTGCGACAATACTGGTCATTCTGTCGATCTGTCTGTTGACGGCAGTCGAACTGCTGCGCCGTCGCAGTGAACGGCTTCGGGGCATACGCCCGACCTGAGGCTCCACAAGCTCATGACCCAAACCTCGCAGGCAACTCTGGCGCTTAAGGTCGAAGATCTCCACAAGCGCTTCGGCGCTGTTGAAGTGCTCAAAGGTGTGCACCTTGATGCGGCTACTGGTGATGTGATCTCAATGCTGGGTGCATCTGGCTCTGGCAAGAGCACTTTTTTGCGCTGCATCAATCTTCTGGAAACACCCGATAGCGGTAACATCACGGTACACGGTGAGACTATCGGTATGACTACCGACAAATCCGGGCGGCCCACGCCTAGTGACATGNCTCAAGTGATTCGGTTACGCGCGCGCCTGGGCATGGTCTTTCAAAGTTTCAATTTGTGGTCACACATGACCGTGCTGGAGAACGTCACTGAGGCACTGATACACGTGCTGAAGATGCCAAAGCCAGACGCCCTCGACCGCGCTCAGGCAACGCTCGACAAAGTGGGTATGTACGACCGCCAGGATTACTATCCAGCCCATATCTCTGGTGGGCAGCAGCAACGCGCCGCCATTGCTCGGGCTTTAGCCATGGAGCCCGATTTGATGCTCTTTGACGAACCAACTTCCGCGCTCGACCCGGAACTGGTAGGTGAAGTCCTCAAAGTGATGCGCGCCCTGGCCGACGAGGGGCGAACCATGATCGTAGTGACTCATGAAATCGGTTTTGCCCGCGATGTATCGAATAAGGTAATTTTCCTGCATGAAGGAGCGATTGAATCTGAAGGGATCCCGGCCGACATGTTTGGCAACCCAGAATCAGCGCGTTTTCGCCAATTTCTGTCGAACACACTGCACTAGCCGGGGACAGACACGAAACAGTGGCCCGGTGTACCATTACCACACTGGAATTTCCAACAACTAAAAGGAGAAAAGAGATGATCAAGAAAAAACTAACAGCGCTGGGGCTGGCTGGCATGCTGGCATTGGCAAGCGGCATTGCCACTGCTGGCGATCCGTTGCGGGTTGGCGTTGAAGGCGCCTACCCACCGTTTTCTTGGAAAGAGGCTGACGGCTCGCTAAAAGGCTTTGATATTGATTTCGCAATGGAAGTCTGCAAAAGACTTAATCGAGAGTGCGTACTGGTTGAACAGGAATGGGATGGGATGATTCCCGCCCTGCTGGCAAGAAAGTTCGATACGATTATTGCCTCCATGTCGATTACCGAGGAACGAAAAAAGAAGATCGATTTCACCATCAAGTACTACAACACCCCGGCTAAGTTAGTCTCCAAGGCAAACCCAGGGTTTGAAGGCACCGCTGACGGTCTCAATGGGAAACGTCTGGGCGTACAGCGGGCAACCACTCACCAGTGTTCTGCTGAAAAGCTTTATCCTGGAGCCGAGCTGGTCCTGTATGGAACACAAGAAGAAGTCTGGCAGGATCTGGCATCAGGCCGACTTGACGCTCAACTGTCTGACTCGCTTCAGGCATACGAGGGTTTCCTGGCTCTGGATGCAGGCAAGGGCTTTGATTTTCTAGGCGATGCCATTGACGACATTGAGTGCCA
>JGI26381J51731_1001106_pt1 | contig 12830 bp, 12 predicted proteins | sample SaaInlV_165m_DNA_3_FD_51731 | JGI IMG/M metagenome (IMG submission 51731) | reverse complement strand
CTCTCTTTGAGTCTATTGATTTCAAACTTTATGTTATCTGCAGTTCTAGTATGAAAAAGCTTGTAGATTGGTTTTGACATTGTTAATATTTATTTGGTTTAAATTGATTCAATTTCTTCTCTTGTTCAAGAGTCCATTGCCTAATTTTTTCTGTAACTTCTGAGGGTTTTAAATCAGACTGAGGGATAGCTTTACCTATAACAACTGTAATTTCACCAGGTTTTTTTATAAAACTTCCCTTAGGCCAGATTTTACCAGCATTGTGATATACCGGAACAATGCTATGCCCAGTGATTTTTGAGATAGCACTACCACCATTTTGATAGGGTCCTAATTTGTTGTAGGGTTGTCTTGTGCCTTCAGGATAAATAACAATTGAGATTCCATTGTTAAGTCTATCTGCACCCTGTTTTATGACTTTTTTAATTGCGTTTAACTTATCTCCACGATTGATGATGATAGGGTTCAGAAGCGCAAGACTCCAGCCAAACACTGGAAGCCATAATAGTTCTCGTTTTAGAACCCAGGTGTGAGCTGGAAATATGGTTTGAAATGCTAGGGTTTCCCATGTAGATTGATGGTTTGAAATAATGATGCAGGGAGATTTCATAATATTTTCACTGCCTATAACGTTAGTTTTGATATTTAAGGTTATCTTTAACCACCATATGCAAAATATGGCCCATTGAGAGAGAAATTTTTGTCGAGAAGAGTAGCTTGCGAATATAAATAATAAACCACCCATAGAGATCAAAATTAAACTAATAATTGAACCAACAAAGTACAATAGTGATCTTAAAAGTAACATAGCTTATAGAAGTCTAAGCGTTATAATTCTATATAAAATTTTACTAACTTTATAACCCATTAGTATATCTATTTCAGGAATATGATAAAACAATTGTTAATTTTTGAACTAACTTTAAGCGCATGAATATATTGATTGGTTTNGTTTCGATATTAATNGGTGCAGCTATAAGCTATTATGTACTNAACAAAAAATTATTTTCAATATNGCAAAAGAATATTCAGCTTGAGACAAAACTAGAAGAAAAAGAAAAAAATTATACTGAAAAGCTGCAACTTGTAGAGCACTTAAAAAATCAAGTTAACAATGAGTTTAAGNCTATTGCATCAGAGATTTTAAAGACAGATCGTGACAAGCTTAAGGTCGATAATTCTGACTTGTTATCCCCACTTCAAACCCAACTAAAAAGTTTTAGAGAGAGGATTGAAACAATAACGAAAGAGCAGGTTGAAGAAAGAACNACCCTTAAAGAACAAATTAAGTCTCTTCATGATGCAAACCTTGAAACCCAGCAGTCAGCAAAGAGTTTGACGGATGCGCTAACTTATGACAACAAAATTCAGGGTGATTGGGGTGAGGAGATATTAAGCTCTCTTTTATCTAGTTATGGTTTTCAGGAAGGAGTAGAGTTCGACCTTCAAAAGCAATATAAGAACGAAATGGGTGAAAAGTTTAAGCCTGATGTCATCTTGCATCTACCAGAGGGCAAGGATGTTGTTATTGATTCAAAGGTTTCTCTTAAAGATTATGTGGACTATGTCGCTGATCAAACTAATGAGTTAGCATTAAAAAAACATATCACGTCGATTGAAAATCAGATCAAAAACATTAGTATTAAAGAGTATGAAAACCTTGAGGGCGTTAGAAGCCTAGACTTTATTTTTGTTTTTATACCAATTGAGGGCGCTCTCCTTCTCGCCCTTCAGCATAAACATAGTTTGTTTGATGACGCCCTTAAGAAGAATATTATGTTGGTCTCACCATCCATGTTAAGTATGAGCCTAAAGACAGTTAACTTTATGTGGCAAACTGACAAGCAAAATAAAAATGCGGACGAGATTGCCCGTCAAGCTGCAGGAATGTATGACAAATTAGCATTATTTATTGAAGATTTAGATAAGATTGAAAATCAGCTTGAAAAAACTAAAGAGGGTTTCTCTAGTGCAAAAAATAAATTATCGACAGGTAAAGGTAATTTAATAAGCAGGGCGGAGAGACTTAAGGCGCTTGGGGTTAAATCAAACAAGGAAATTAGTGAATGATAGTTGCTAAAAATCAGAATGTAAAAAAAGATGAATTTGAAGGTAAAGTTGTTTTAGTAACTGGAGCAAACAGAGGTTTAGGCTTGGCCATAACAATGGATCTAGCTAGAGCGGGTGCCACTGTCATTATGTTGGGAAGGGATTTAGGCTCGCTTGAGTATGCGTATGATGCTGTCGTTGATGCAGACCTAAAGGAGCCTATCCTTTACCCTTTAGATTTAGAAGGCGCAACCCCTGAAAATTATCAAGAACTCCAAGATAACTTACTCAACCAGTTTGGAAAGCTTGATGGACTTGTTCACAACGCAGCGATACTTGGAACTCAAATGCCAATAGAACAGTATGATATTAAGTTATGGTATTCAACAATCCAAATCAACCTGAGTGCTCCTTTTATGCTAACTCAGTTTTTGATTCCTGCCTTATTAAAATCGGATGATGCAAGGATTATATTTTTATCTTCAACAGTAGGGAGGGAAGCAAGAGCTTACTGGGGAGCATACAGTGTCAGTAAGTTTGGTATAGAAGGATTTGCTAAAACACTCTCTGAGGAGCTTGAAAAAACTAAAATTAGTGTAAACACGGTGAACCCTGGGAAAATGAGAACTGAAATGAGAAGAACAGCATATCCTGCTGAGGATTCCTCGACAGTCCCTTTACCGGAAGAAAAAAGTCAGGCAATTGTCCACTTGTTGTCAAGCTCAAGCCCAAAAATTAATGGCGAGCAGTTAACAATTTCAGATTAAATTTATCTTTGAAGGTCGCTACTAAGATGAGGATGAATTTTCTTAAGTATTTCTTTATAGACGTCAGTGTTTCCAGCGACAACGTTTCCAGTTTCCATATATTGATCTCTACCTGAGAAATCGCCTATAAAACCTCCAGCCTCTTTAACTAGAAGAGCGCCAGCTGCTATGTCCCAAGAATTAAGTCCAATCTCCCAAAATCCATCAAGCCTGCCTGCAGCTAGATAGGCTAAATCTAATGCAGCGGCACCCGCTCTTCTTATTCCAGAAACGTGAGGATGAATCGCTCTAAAAGTTTCAATATAACAGTCAAGGTGTTGAGGGTGCTTAAATGGGAANCCAGTTCCAATAAGAGTGTCCTNCAGTCCATTTGATATAGTCACCCTAATTCTTTCATTATTAAGGTAAGCNCCTTCACCTTTTGAGGCGGTAAANAGCTCTTCCTTAAAAGGGTCATATATCACAGCATGGGTGGTAACTCCTTTTTCAAGTAGNGCAATTGAAACAGCATATTGAGGAAANCCATGAAGGTAATTAGTGGTGCCATCTAATGGATCAATAATCCAAAGNAAATCCTCATCANCAAGAGTTTTGCCGCTCTCTTCAGCCAAAATTGAATGTTTTGGAAAGGCTTTTTTAATCTCGTTTATAATGGCTTTTTCAGCCGTTTTATCAACCTCTGAAACGAAGTCGTTAATTGACTTATTTTCAATGGTTAGTATATCGATCTGATTATGGTACCTTAAAATAACATCACCAGCTGCTCTGGCAGCTCTAACTGCAATATTGACGGTAGGATGCATGGTAAATGAGCCAAATAAATAAAGAAACGAATTATACCTTGACGAGTTTTGATAAAGTAAGGATTGTCATGGTGAATACNACCGAGCCGGGCAATATTGGTGCAGCTGCCAGAGCTATGAAGAATATGATGTTAACGCAATTATATTTAGTAGCACCATCTAACTACCCATCTGCTGTTGCAACAGCAAGAGCCAGTGGTGCGGACGATGTATTATCCAATGCAATTGTCTGNTCATCCCTGGAGGAGGCTTTAATAGGTGTTAATTTAGTTATTGGTGCCAGTGCTCGTCAGAGAAATATTAAATGGAGGCAGTTAGATGTTATTGAAACATGCAATGAAATACAATCTTCAGTTGTCTCTAACAATCAAGAAGTCGCAGTTGTCTTTGGAACTGAAAATTCAGGGCTAACGAATGAAGAGTTAGACTTATGTTCAATCCTAATGACAATCCCAGGAAATCCCCAATATTTTTCATTAAATGTGGCTTCAGCGATACAAGTTTTTGCCTATCAGAATTATGTAAGTACTGTTGAGGGAAAGTTTGATAATACTTTAGGAGAATTAGCAAATTTTGAAGATTTGAATAGTTTTTATAAGCATTTGGAGCAGGCATTGGAGCATCTTGGTTACTTTGACTCTAAAAAACCACAAAACCTATTAATGAGACGGTTAAGAAGATTTTTTAGAAGGAGTATGCCTGAAAAGGAAGAGGTAGCAATACTTAGGGGTATTCTTAATAAAATTAAACCATACCAAAAATAAAAAAGCCCGAAAATCGGGCTTTTTTGAGTTAAGAGTANAAAATTATCCTAGCATAAGCTTGTTCATTCTCTTAACAAACTCAGCAGGTTCTTTAATTTGACCACCCTCACTAAGCACGGCCTGATCAAAGAGTACCTTGACAACATCTTCGTCCACTTTTGTTTTAAGTTTCATAACAAGGGGATGAGTTGGGTTTATTTCAAGAATTGGCTTAGTGTCTGGCACATCCTGTCCAAGTGACTTCATTATTCTTTCCATATTGCCACCTAATTCATTTTCATCTGCAACCAAACAGGAAGGGGACTCACTCAAGCGGCTTGACACTTTAACCTCTTTAACCTGGTGATTAAGAATTTCTTGNGCTTTTGAGATAACTTTTTCATAATCTTTAACAGTTTTCTCTTTCTTTTTCTTNTCTTCCTTGGAGTCAAGATCTTCTAGATCTCCCTTAGCAATTGACTTAAGTGAAAGTTCTTCAAACTCACCAAAATTAGCAACCANCCACTCATCAACTCTATCGGATAGCAATAAGACTTCAATATCTTTCTGTTTAAAGATTTCAAGATGAGGCGAGCCTTTTGCTGCNTCATAATTATCAGCTGTCACATAGTANATATTTTTTTGATCTTTATTCATTCGATCAATGTAGTCTTTTAGAGAAACCGTTTGATCAGAAGAGTCTGAAGCTGTTGANGTGAATCTTAAAAGATTAGAAATTTTGTCTTTATTAGCGAAGTCTTCTACCACACCCTCCTTAATAACCATGCCAAACTCTTTCCAAAATGTTGCATAATCTTCTGGCTTATTTTTAGACATTTTGTCTAGTTCAGAGAGAATACGTTTTACGGAAGCCTTCTTAATTGTGTCAACAACCTTACTACCTTGAAGAATTTCTCTTGAGACGTTTAATGAAAGATCTGCAGTATCGATTACACCTTTGATAAACCTAAGATATTGAGGGAGTAATTCCTCATTCCCTTCCATAATAAAAACTCTCTTAGCATATAGCTTAACGCCACCTTTTCTTTTAGGTTCCCACATATCAAAGGGAGCCTTTTTGGGTATAAATAGAAGTGATGAATAATCAAGTTTTCCCTCGACTCTATTATGGATTTGGGTTAACGGGCCATCAAAGTCATAGGTCAAGGATTTGTAGAATTCATCGTAATCATTTTGTGATAATTCTTTTTTGTCTTGCATCCAAAATGCAGTAGCCTTATTAATTGTTTCATAAACAATTTCGCTCTCATCTTCCTCCGAGGCTTTAACCATCATAATAGGAACAGTGATGTGATCTGAGTATTTAGAAACAATGCCACGAAGACGATAATCATCAAGGAATTCTTTTTCAGCTTTTTTAACATCGAGAATAACTGTGGTGCCATAATCTTTAAGCTCAACAGTTTCGATAGAATACTCTCCCTTACCTTTAGAAACCCATTTAGTTCCATTAGCTTTATCATCGCCTGCTTTTCTACTGAGCAGTGTTACAGTGTTCGAAACGATAAAAGAGGAGTAGAATCCAACACCAAATTGACCAATCAAATTAGAATCTTGAGTTTGATTTTTATCAAGACTCTCAAGGTATTTTCTAGTGCCAGAGTTGGCAATGGTNCCAATATTTTCCATGACTTCATCTTGAGTCATTCCAATTCCATTATCTCTAATACTAATTTTCCCGGCTTCTTTATCTATGTCAATGTGAATGCTTGGCTCTTCTTTGCCTTCTAGAAGAGATTCATTAGATAGCGACTCAAACTTGAGTTTATCAATGGCGTCTGATGCATTAGATACTAGTTCTCTGAGAAAGATCTCTTTATTAGAATAAAGAGAGTGAATCATCAAATCTAGAAGTTGTGAAACCTCAGTTTGAAATTCATGTGTTTGTTTTTGACTCATTCAAAATCCCCTATCGTTTTAACTTAAAATGTTAAGATATGGTCAATCACGAAAAAAACAAGTACAAACAAGAAATATTAATCAATCAAATTGAAGGATTTGTTGAGTATTTAAATGTAGAGAAAAATTATGCTTTAAATACAATTTCATCCTATAAGCGTGACTTATTGAAGTTTGTTTCTTTTTTGAATAACCGAGGTATCACTAACTGGGTATCAATTGACTCTGATGCAATTAATATCTTTGTCATGGAGCTTAGACATCGTAGTATTTCTGCAAAGTCATTAAAAAGATATTTGTCATCAATAAGAGTTTTTTTTAATTACTTGATTGAAAATAATATCATTCAGAAAAATCCAGCATTATCTGTTCAAACCCCAAAGGTTGAGCGCGTTTTACCAAAAACTATTGACTTTGATGACTTAAGAAGAATGATGAGTATCAATACATCAAGCTACAAAGAGTTGCGCTCAGTCCTGGTGATTGAGCTTTTGTATTCTTGTGGTTTGCGTGTATCTGAATTAGTTGGTATTAACCTTGCAGATTTTGATCTGAGTGAGGGTTTTGTTAAGGTTATGGGCAAAGGTGGAAAAGCAAGGTTTTCGCCAATAGGAGAGGCAACTATTGATGTCCTTAAAAGATATTTAGAGATGAGGCCTAATTGTAGTTCAGATGCATTATTTATAAATCAAAAAAACATAAGAATATCTACAAGAACAGTTCAGAATGTTGTAAAAAATAGAGCATTACAAGTGGGCGTTTCCATTAATGTTCATCCACATATGCTGAGACATGCAGCAGCCACACACTTTTTGCAGTCAAGTCATGACTTAAGAACAGTTCAAGAGTTTTTGGGTCACAAAAGCATTAAAAGCACACAGATTTATACGCACCTTGATTTCTTAGAATTATCCAAAGTCTATGATGAGTTTCATCCAAGAGCTAAAAAATGATCATAAATTCTAAAATAAAGCTTGCTTTACATCATTTAAGAACGGGAGTCATTGCTCACCCTACTGATACAATATATGGTCTGGGATGTTTAGCCAATAATCCTAGTGCCATTCAAACAATCATTAATCTAAAAAAAAGAGATATTGCTAAAGGGTTTATTCTTCTGGCATCAGATATTAGTTTTCTAATGCCTTATATTAACTCTAATATGAGTAGTAAGCTTTTTCAAAAATTAGCTAAGCCAACAGATACGCCAACTACATACTTGGTCCCTAAGTCAGATGAATTGTCACCTTTACTTGCTGGGGATAATGAACTCTTAGCAGTTCGAATAACTTCCGATCCATTAATCACTTTCTTTTGTGAAAATACAGGCTCAGCACTAATTTCAACAAGTGCTAATTTACAGGGTAGAAAAGTTGCTACATCAAAGCTTGAATTGAAAAGGTATTTTGGTAATTCCCTAGCATTTGAGCTTCCTCCAAATATGTATAATTCAGATCCTTCTAAAATTATAAATTTATTAACTGGTGTGAGATCCAGGTAAATTTCTTTTTAATCTTATTCGTTAAAATTTGATGCAAATGATTGAACAAGTAAAAAAATATTTATTAAACCTGCAAAATGACATATGCGAGGAGTTTGGAAAATTAGATTCAATATCTAATTTTGATACGGATATATGGAAAAGAGAAGATGGAAGAGGTAACGGAATAACGCGAGTTATTTCAGATGGAAGTTTATTTGAAAAGGGCGGGGTAAACTACTCCATAATAACTGGCGATAAAATGCCTAAATCAGCAACAACCCTTAGACCAGAGTTAGAAGGAAGAAAATACACTGCCCTAGGTATTTCATTGGTACTTCACCCAGATAATCCATTTATTCCAACAACGCATGCCAATGTAAGGTTCTTTATTGCTGAAGAAAAAGGTAAGGACCCTATATGGTGGTTTGGAGGAGGTTTTGATTTGACACCATATTATGGATTTGATGAAGATGCAATTCACTGGCATCAAACTGCAAAAAACGCTTGTATGTCATTTGGTGATAAAACATACCAAGACTATAAAAAGTGGTGTGATGACTATTTTTACTTAAATCATAGAGATGAACAGCGCGGTATTGGAGGTCTTTTTTTTGATGATCTCAATAAAGGCGGTTTTGATCAATGCTTTGAATTTATGAAGAGTGTTGGGAATCATTTCAGTGAAGCTTACCTTCCAATTGTTAAAAAAAGGATGAATACTTCTTATACTGATAAACAGAAAGAGTTTCAGCTCTTCAGACGTGGGCGATACGTAGAATTTAATCTAATTCAAGATAGAGGGACACTATTTGGCCTTCAAAGTGGTGGAAGAACTGAATCGATTTTGATGTCATTACCACCTTCTGTAAAGTGGTCATACCAACACAAAATTGATCCAAACAGTAATGAAGAAAAATTAACTAGTTATTTTTTAAAGCCCAAAGATTGGGTTTGATAAAGGTCAATTGCAGTTGAATAATTTTCTAGGTTAAAGTCATAAAAACTAGGATATAATCCACGTTTGAAATATCTTGTGTTGTTCCTAATGGGNTCAACATTCGTTTGCAACGGCGCAGACTTCTGACAATGCCTGTCATTTTTTAAGTTTACTATTTTTATAGGGAGTATATCTATGTCTGCAAAAGATGTAATGAAAATAATCGAAGAACAGAATGTTAAGTTTATAGATTTTCGTTTCACTGATACCAAAGGAAAAGAGCAACATGTAAGTGTTCCTGCTCACACAGTTGATACTGAAAAATTAGAAGATGGTCAGATGTTCGATGGATCTTCAATCTCGGGCTGGAAAGATATTAATGAGTCTGACATGATTCTAATGCCTGATTGCGATACTGCAATTATTGATCCGTTCACAGAAGAAGTAACGCTAAACATTCGCTGTAATATTATTGAGCCAAGTGATTTAAAAGGCTATGTTAAAGATCCAAGATCTATTGCATATCGTGCAGAAGAATTTTTGAAGGCTTCTGGAGTTGGTGATACAGCATATTTTGGAAATGAACCTGAATTTTTTGTTTTTGATAGTGTTAAGTGGGACACCGGTCACGGCATGGGTAAGGCATTTTATGAAATTAACTCTGAAGAAGCTGCATGGAATTCTGGAGTCGATATGGAAGGTGGAAACAAAGGTCATCGTCCAGGTATCAAAGGTGGTTATTTCCCAGTTCCTCCAGTTGATTCATTGCATGATCTTCGTTCTCAAATGTGTCTAGCAATTGAGGAAATGGGTGTTACTACTGAGGTTCATCATCATGAGGTTGGAACTGCAGGACAGTGTGAAATTGGCGCGTTATTTAACACATTAGTTAAAAAGGCTGATGAGACTCAAATCTTTAAATACTGCGTTCATAATGTTGCTCACCTATATGGCAAAACAGCTACATTTATGCCTAAACCAATTGCGGTTGATAATGGTAATGGAATGCACGTGCATATGTCTATTGCAAAGGATGGAGTTAACTTATTTGATGGAGATCAATATGGGAACTTAAGCGAAATGGCGCTCTTTTATATTGGTGGAATTATNAAACATGCAAGGGCATTGAATGCTTTTACTAATCCTTCTACAAACTCATATAAGCGTTTAGTTCCTGGATTTGAAGCGCCAGAAATGCTAGCTTACTCTGCNAAGAATCGTTCAGCAGCAATTAGAATACCTTTTGTTAAAAATCCTAAGGGGCGNCGTATTGAAGTGCGTTTTCCAGATTCGACTGCTAACCCTTACCTTGCTTTCTCAGCACTACTAATGGCAGGCCTTGANGGTATAAAAAATAAAATNCATCCTGGTAAGCCAGCAGATCAAGATCTTTATGAAGATAGTGATGGNTCTATTCCTAAAGTTGCTGGAATGCTTCACATCGCCTTGGAAGCGCTTGATGATGACCGTGAATTCCTTAAGCAAGGTGGAGTCTTTACAGACGAGGTTATTGACTCATTTATTGAACTTAAGATGCAAGAAGTTACAGCAATGAGAGCTTCACCTCAGCCGCTAGAGTTTGATTTATACTATAGCTGCTAAGATATTTATTAGTGAGTAAAAAGCCGCGCACAATGCGCGGCTTTTTATTGTTCTTTTTAGAACTATTTGTTGCGGTAAAATTAATTAACTTAAATACAGAAAATCAGATGATTGAAGTAAAAAATGATTGGGAATTAGATGAAATAAAAGCTTTATTTGAGCTTCCTTTTAACGATCTTCTTTTTAAAGCGCACAGCATTCATAGAGAAACTTTTGACCCAAATAAGGTTCAAGTAAGTTCTTTATTAAATATTAAAACTGGTGCATGTCCTGAAGATTGCTCTTATTGTTCTCAAAGTTCAAAATATGACACAGGTCTTGAGCGTGAAAAATTAATGGAGATTGATCAAGTATTGCATCAGGCAAAAAAAGCGAAAGATAAAGGTGCTTCTAGGTTTTGTATGGGAGCTGCCTGGAGAAACCCTACTGATAAAAGCCTTGATAAAGTTATTCCAATGATCCAAGGTGTTAAAGCTATGGGCATGGAAACATGTGTTACTTTAGGAATGCTCTCACCAAAACAGGCGTCGACCCTCAAAGAGGCAGGCTTGGATTACTATAACCATAATATTGATACTTCAAAAGAGCATTACCCTAATGTTGTATCGACGCGTAACTTTCAAGATCGTTTAGACACTTTAGAGGCAGTTAAAGAGGCTAATATCAATGTTTGCAGTGGTGGAATTTTGGGAATGGGAGAGACTGAGACTGATCGTGCTTCAATGCTGCAATCGCTTGCCAACCTTGAACAACACCCTGATAGTGTCCCCATTAATTTATTGGTTCCTATTCCAGGAACGCCATTTGAGAATGTCAAGCCTCCAAGTGAGAGTGAATTTGTCAGAACAATCGCTGTTGCAAGAATCTTGATGCCTAAAGCTGTTGTAAGACTATCAGCAGGAAGATTAGATATGGGAGAGGGAATGCAAGCTCTTTGCTTTTTTGCCGGCGCTAACTCTATTTTCTATGGTGAGCAGTTATTGACTACTGATAACCCAACAATCGCAAATGACAAGCTACTCTTTAGTCGTCTTGGAATCAATGAAGAAGATAATCAGCAATCAGTTGCTCAGGATTTGACACTTTAAGAGCCTCTAGTTTTGTAGATATCTTATGAATTTTTTCAGAATTTAGAAGTTTAATTTCATTTTCAATCGCCTCTGGGCTTAGATTTGCTTCTTCAATAAGTATCCCAGCACCCTTTAAAGAAAGGTGTTGTGCATTAATTTTCTGATGGTTGTCAATTGCAAATGGAAATGGAATAAGTATTGCTACCGTATTAGATGCAATTAACTCTGAGACTGTCATTGCCCCTGCTCTAGAAATAACTAAATCAGCCCATGCATAGGCCTCTGCCATATTTTCAATAAAGGCCTCAATTTTTGCACTAGAGTTTGAACTGATGTCATATAGAGCTTTAACTTCATTGATATGATTTTCTCCGGTTTGATGCCATATATTCAAGGACGTTTTAATATGAGGTATAGTTTGATTGATTTTTTTTGCTCCCAATGAACCCCCAAGAACAAGTATGTTTTTTATTGATTTAGGTTCCACTTTAGGGATTGGATTAAACAGTATAGGATTCCCTATTGTTATGGCTTTTACATTCTCATGGAAAGTATTTTCGAACGCTTGAAGGCACTTNGTAGAAAGCTTGCTTAATAATTTATTTGTTGTTCCTGGAACAGTATTTTGCTCATGAATTATTAANGGTGTAAAAGAAAATTTTGCAATTAAACCGCCAATCCCAGAAGCATAACCCCCCATTCCTATGACTTTGTTTGGTCTAAACTTTGTGAAGACAATGACAGTTTGAACCAACCCAAAGCCAAGTAAAAACATAGCTTTTAATATTGTTAGTAAATTTTTACCTCTCAGACCGCTAGTGTAGACCCCGTGGAATTTATAGCCATATTCTGGAACTAGTCTACTTTCCATAGAATTTTTACCTCCAAGCCACTCTACGACTGTACCTCTTTTATGAAGCTCTTTGGCGATAGCTAGGGCAGGAAAAATGTGCCCACCTGTTCCCCCAGCCATAACGAGAATTTTTTTAGACATAGTTAATCTGTTTTGAATATTTTGTTCTATTTTCCATATCAACACGAACAATAATTGCCAAAGAGATAATTGCAAAAATCATAGAGGTGCCACCATAGCTTAATAGAGGCAAAGTAAATCCCTTGGGCGGTAAAAGGCCTAAATTCATACCAATATTAACTGTAATTTGCATTGCAAACCAGGTACAGATTCCAAAGACTACATAAGAACTATATTGCCGACCTTTTTGGAGGGCAACTTTAGCAATAGAAAAACCTTTTAAGAGAATAAATAGAAAAGATAGCAAGACAAACAACATCCCCATAAAGCCCAATTCCTCTCCAATAACAGCAAAAATCATATCGGTATGCCTTTCTGGAAGAAGTGCATATTTTTGAATACCAGCACCAATTCCAGTGCCAAACCAGTCTCCCCGAGCAATACCAATTAATGCTTGCTGGGTTTGGTGTACTTTAGGATCTG
>JGI26381J51731_1001054_pt1 | contig 13183 bp, 24 predicted proteins | sample SaaInlV_165m_DNA_3_FD_51731 | JGI IMG/M metagenome (IMG submission 51731) | reverse complement strand
ATTGTCACACCTATAATAAAAAAGGAAGGCGAAGTTGGTTATAATTTAACGTCGATTGGTGAACAACATCATATTTTTTTAAAGACGTGGAAAGAAAAAAATGAAAAAAAATAACTTTTAATATTTTTTAAACTGAATCTTCTGGAGGTCTTTGAACAAATACGTTGCAGACAAGTGCGTCTGTTTTTGCATCTCTGTGTTGAACTTTACATGTAACAAATTTTCCTTTTAATGCTCGCTCTAAGTCTTCTCTAGTCTGTTCTGGTTTCTGCCCTTCTTCTGTATCTTTAATCAAACCCATGATTATTTTTTCAGTTTTTCCATAATCTCCAACGTTGTCTTTTCTGGTATGGACTTACAAGTAACCTGAATGCGTTTCCTGTTAAAATTTCTAAAACTGCTCCTCCGATTCCATCCCCATCAAGACTGTCTGACATTGTATGATTATTTTTTCAGTTCTATAACTACTTGGTGGCTATGCTGATTTCAAAATCCGGAACCAACCCTTTTTCTTTTGCCATTTCAAATAATTTCCTGATTGCTTGCTCTCCTGGATCTCCCATGTTGACTGTAACTTGATTTACATACATTTTTACAAATTTTTCAATCAAACCTCTCTCTTTTCCTCTGGAGTACTGCATTGCGTATTCTAATGCGTCATCAAAATTATTTATTCCAAATTCAATCGATGATTGTAAATATTTATCAAACTTTACAATTGTCTCCATGCCTAATTCTGTTTTCATTACGTTAATTCCTAGCGGTACCGGTAATCCGTTTGTTGTTTTATCCCACCACTCACCTACGTCTAAAATTTTGACATTTCCTTCTTGTTCATACGATAATTGAGTTTCATGTATTACTAAACCAACATCAACTTCCCCTGATTCAACAGCTTTTGGAATGTCGCTGAAATTCATTTCGACATAATCAAACTTTCCAATCATTAGCTGTAGCAACAAAAATGCTGACGTCATTTTACCTGGAATTGCTATTTTACATTTTTTTAATTCTTCAATTGTCATTTGTTTTTTTGCTGTCACTATTGGGCCATAATTAATTCCAAAACTCCCTCCGCTTCTCAAAATTGTGTAGCCTGGAATATATGCACAAGCATGAACTGAAACTGCTGTAACGTCTAATTCTGGATTAGTTGCTTTTAGGTTTAAATTTTCAATATCTTCAATTACGTGATTCACTGCAAATTCTGGAGATGGTACTTTTCCTGTAAACATTCCGTAAAACATGAATGCGTCATCCGAATCTGGAGTGTGACCTACAGAAATTTCCATACTTGTACACTAATCAATCGTAATAAAAATCAAAATCATAGACACGTTCAAAATTTTAAAGACTCGATCATTTTTTCACGTTGTCTCGTCATATTTTTTAAAATAATTCCTGTTGCATGTTAAAAATTAATTGCGTAATTTTACGACTAAAAATCACACACATTATATAATGCTCACCTGATTTTCGCTTTATGGCAAAATTCAAGTCAACTAACGAAGTTATGAAAATTATTAAGAATAAACAAAATATTAGAAATTTTGGTGTTATTGCACACGTTGATCATGGAAAGACAACTATGAGTGACAGTCTTTTGGCCAATTCTGGAATTATTGCACCATCAGCTGCTGGAAAAGCTCTTGCAATGGACTTTGACAAAGAAGAACAAGAAAGAGGAATCACAATTTATCAAGCCAACGTAACTCTGCTTTTTGCTCAAAAAGATGACGAATATGTAATTAACATGATTGACACACCTGGACACGTAGATTTTAGTGGAAGGGTAATTCGAAGTCTTAGGGCAATTGACGGTGCTGTAGTTGTATGTGATGCAGTTGAAGGTATTATGACTCAAACTGAAACTGTGACTAGAATGGCACTTGAAGAAAGAGTTAGACCTGTTTTGTTTATCAACAAAGTAGACCGATTAATTAAAGAACTAAGACTAACTCCTGAAAAAATGCAGGCACAATTGGCTGAAGTTGTTTCTACTTTTAACCAATTAGTCGACACATACGCCGAACCTGAATACAAAGACAAATGGAAAGTTTCTATTCAGGATGCAAGTGTAACATTTGGTTCTGCAAAAGACAAGTGGGCAATTAACACTGATTTAATGAAAGAGAGAGGAATAACGTTCAAAGATGTAATTGATGCTTATACTGATGAAAAACTTCCACAACTCATAGAGAAAGCACCATTGGCTGATGCCGTTCTTGGAATGGTTGTAAAGCACCATCCTGCGCCAAAAGATGCTATCAAATATAGAATTCCACAAATCTGGAAGGGTGATTTGGACTCTGATGTTGGTAAGGCTTTACTTGCTGGTGAGGATGATGGTCCAACAATTATGATGGTTGTGAACATGGTGCTAGATCCTGCAGCAGGTCCTGTCGCCATTGGAAGATTGTTTTCTGGAACTATCAAAGATGGACAAACACTTCACATTATAGATGAAAAAAGGGAAGGACGAGTTCAATCTGTTAATTTCTTTATGGGTAACCAAAGAGAACAAGTTGGAGAACTCGGTGCTGGAAACATTCCTGCTTTGTTGGGATTAACTGAATGTAGAGCTGGAAATACTCTTTCTTCAGTAAAAGACATTCCGATGTTTGAAGGTGTAAAATATGTGTCAGAACCTGTTGTTCAAATTGCAATTGAACCAAAACATCCTAAGGATTTGCCTAAACTTGTAGATATTTTAAGACAATTAACTATTGAAGATCCAAACCTCGTTGTAAAAATTGACGAAGAAAGTGGTGAGACAATTGTTGCCGGTATGGGTGTATTGCACTTGGATGTTGCAACTCACAGAATACAAGATGCAAAATGTGATATTATTACATCCGAACCTCTGATTAACTATAGAGAAACTGTAAAAGGCGGTTGTGAACCTGTAATGGCAAAATCTCCAAACAGACACAACAAAATTTTCATGAAAGTAGAGCCATTGGAGCCTGAGATTGCTCATATGTTGAGAACTGGAGAGATCAGTGATATGAAAGATAAGAAAGTCGTTTCTGATTTGTTAAAGGGCGTTGGTTGGGATACTGATACAATTAAGAGAGTTATGAGATGGGATTCTCGTGGAAATGTTTTGATTAATGGAACCAAAGGTGTTCAATTTGTTAACGAATCCACTGATTCTATTAATTCTGGATTTGACGATGTGATGAAAGAAGGCCCTCTATGTAAGGAGCAAATGAGAGATTGTAAGTTTATCTTTACTCACTTTGTTCCCCATGAAGACACTGCACACAGGGGTTTGTCTCAATTAGGTCCTGCATCACGTAGAGCATGCATGGGTTCATTGCTTACTGCCGGTACTGCTGTTCTAGAACCAACATTGGCAATTGAAGTTCGTGTTCCAACTGATTTAGTTGGAAATGTAGCTACAATACTTTCAGGTAAACGTGGCAAGGTTCTCGACATGCAACAAAAAGGTGCATCCAGTATCATCATTGGTGAGATACCTGCTTCTGAAACTTTCACATTGTCTGAAGCAATGAGAGGTCAGACTGCAGGACGTGCAACATGGAATACATCATTTAAGGAATGGACTGAAGTTCCAAAATCTATGTTGGCATCTGCTGTCGGTGATATTAGAAAAAGAAAAGGATTAGCTCCAGATCCACCTGTTGTCAGTGAATTCATCGACAAGGAATAGATATTTTATTTTACACTGATATTGTTTTTAATTATTTTCTAAATTTTAATTCGTCTGTATGATCTTGAAAATATTCTTGTATTGCGACATTGGAGCGTACATCTTTGTATGTCTCTAGCATTAGATTCATGATTTTATTGATGTGTTTTTCTAATCTCTTTATTCTTTGATGTGCTATTGGATGCTGCAATGTTCTTATTTTGTCTTGATAGTCTGTTCTGATGATTATCATGTGAGCTCTGTCTATTTCTTCTTGAACGTGCTCCAATAACTCTAGACCTTTTTTAGTAAATCCAAATTGACTTCCGTCACTTAGCATTATTGTGGGGATTGTGCTGATGTCTTCGATTTCTTTTTTTTGATTAATTACAAAAGTTTCCATCATTTTTGAAAACTGTATACGATCTTGAACTTTATTTTGCTCTTTGTACAAAATTGTATTTTTAATACTTCTAGATTCCAAATAACCTGTGTTCTCAAGTCTGCCCACTGCCTGAATTACTTCCTGCTTATCTCCGCCGTGCTCTTTAATTATGTCCTCCATGCTGATCCATTGAGCCGATAATTCCAATATTCTATCATCGTGTTTTATTGTCATTTCGATAAATACTGCAGTTTTTATTTTCTAATATATCTAGAGTTTACCATGAATTTCTGGATTTAAGCCGATGCATGTTTTTAGAACTTAAATTCCCATTTAATTTAGAGTTTATGTAAAATGGTTCGAGTTGATAATAAGCGATATGCTGAATTACTAAAAGAGAAAAAATTTTTGGAGGATAACCGACCTCATGACATTGATGCCATGAGACGGTGGAAGCACTCGATGAGTAAACTCCTGCAGGAATTAGAATTATTTCGCTAGTGATGCTATTTTATCCATAACGAAATTTCAACTAGTTATTTATTCGGGGTTATTACTGGTAATCATATGGGATTGCTGTACACCAAATTTTATATGGATTTTGATGAACCTGAATGGAAGCAGATTTCAAACAACCCCATAGTTTTTCAAACTCAGAAAGACAATGTGATTTTAGAGGTGGAGGACACGGCACAAAAATTATACAAATTAGTTTTTAAAAATGGTTCAAAATTTAACATGTTTAGAGTTACTGGCAAGTTTCGTTTAACCTGGGATGATGACGATGTCGTTTAAAATTAATAAAACATGTAGATATAATTTTTAGTATGTCTTTAGAAATTAAAGTTAACCGTATTTTGCAAGATTTTGATAACGTGTCTTCTGACGAATTTTTAAAAGTGATTAATGAAATCATGCTTGAATTTAGAAGCGCTATAACAATTGACTACCTTAAAGGTAAGATCCAAAAAATAACTGTTCTTACAAATGAATCTGAGAAGAAAAAACAATGCAAGTTGCTTTTACCTTATTTTGACTGGTATGTTCAAGGACTGTAGTTCTATTCTGAACGTTGGTTAATTTTTATCAGTGCTTTTTCGATTAATTCGTTATCTTTTTTTGCGTCTTGGATGTTGCCTATTAATTTGATAAAATATTCCGCACCTGTTTCTTCAGATTTTAGAATGTCTGCTTTACGACACTCTAATGCCTTCTGTAACACTTCTAAATCTTGTTCTAGTGATTGAATTGAAATTAAACCCAGTAAACCTTTGATGGATTTTTCCTTTTACCTCGTCAATAATTGGAATTTTTTTCCTTGCAGTTGATTGTAGCAGTGGGGCAAACATTGCTGCTGCTTCTTTTAATTCTGGACTTGAACCAATAGTCTGTAATCTTTTTTTATAGTGGTTTAAACATGCTAAAATAATTTCATAACCTCCTTCTTCTTTTAAGTAAATTCCGCCAATCCATGATTTTTCAGACATTTCTAAAATATTCATTTTTTTATTATTATAATTTGTTTACCCAATTTTTTAATTTATGGACTCTTTTTGGTAATCTGTTTTAAGTGTCATAATTTTCTTTAATTGGTTCTGTATTTTTATTGATCAAATACAGTAAAATTCCTGCCAGTGTCACTCCCATTCCGCTTAGCCCTACAAATGTNCCCATGTTTCTTATATTTTCTAAAATCTCATCNTCTGTNACTTCCATAAAATAAAATAAAATTAATCCTNCACCAAACATACAGACACCGATAATAACTAATGTGATCCCTGATCTCATCTATTTTTTCTCCTGTATCTAATTAATAAATTAGTAAAATTATGATTATTTCTAGAACGCGGTTAGAATTTTTTAATACTTATATTTGCCAAACTAAATTCTTAATTCAGTTATGGTTGCTAGAAAAAAAATTGATCTTTTAGAAATAACTCAGGAAATTGTTAATTTAAATTCTAAAATGAGATTTGCAGCAATAATTGACGGTAAAGGAAATATCCGTGAGGGTATTATGAAAAAAGGCCAAACAAGTCTTAATTCTCAAAAAGAGGAAGAACATTTCTGTGCTCAAGTTGCACAAAGACGTGCAATGAGAAAAGAGTTTGATCGTTCTTTAGGGAAAAGTAAGATACATTCATGTTGAAAGGGAGAAAGTTTCCCAATTGGTACTTTACACAAAAAGAAATATTGTATTTTTCACCATGGAGCCAGAAACTCCTATGAGTACTAAAATTGCATTAATTACAAAAATAAAGAAAATTACTGCAGACATCTAAGAAAAAATATTTTTACATTCTTATGACTTTTCATAAATATTTGGGAGATTCTAAAATGTTTGAGTATGACAAACATTACCGAGAATGCCAGCAACAAAACAAGCCTTTCATTAAAGCAAAAATAAATCCTGCTCACGGAAATTATTATGTTAATCTTGATTTAATGACTTGTAACTATGTTTTTTCAGAATTAGAACAATGTGAGATTAAAACATTAATTGAAACTGAGATAAAATTCGTTAAATCCAATTACTCTGATTCATTTTATGACTATAGTATTAACGAGGAGGTTATCTGGATTGACGGTGTATCCTCTGAACATGTGAATTCTTTATGCGTATCCTTGTATGATTTAACTCAGAAACATCGCGACTAGAATCTGATCATATTTTTCAAAATTTTATCAATAACCTGCATTTCNTTCTTTCTTTCTAAAATGATCTCCTCGTTCCATTTCTTTAAAAATTCTGACTCTCTATCCATTTTTTCTAACTCTGCAATGTATTTGATTAAATGTATTTTGTAATCATGTAGCAAATCCAGGTGCTTGTTGTGATTTTTTTCAGTTGAAGTTGCCATCCCATTCCTCTTTTTTTATATCTGGAAATAATTCTCTAATTCTTTTCCTGTCTTTTTCAATTGCCTCAATTCTAGATGTTAAATGTTCTTGAATTGCAGGTTGTCCTTCTTGATTCATTTCATTTTCCATGTCTGTGATTATTTTACCCAGTGATCTGTAGTATGTCATGTGTTTTTTCTTTGAATCTTCGGATTTGTCTTCAATTTTTTCATCCATACCATTATCATATTCATTGGAAAATAAGTACTTGATCTTTTGAAATTGCTTTAAAAATTTATTTGTGAATGCCTACTCTTCTTCAATTAATTTAATTCCTGCAGGTGTCAATCGAGTTATCCATGGGAATGAATGATCCTTTTCTTCATCTATGCCTCCACGTACAAGATTTGAATCAATTAGATACTTTGCATTTTTAAAAATAACATCGTTCTCTATTTCTTTTAATTCTGGAAAATTGTATATGTGCATTTTAGGGATTTCTGAATTGCCCTTTAATCTTGCGTGGTATTCTGTTAAAATTATTTTTTTAATTTTTTCATCCATTTCATCACCCATACGATGTTTTATTTTTTCTAACATGTTATATTTTTATATTTAAAAAAATAAAATTAGCAGATTTTTTCACATTCGCATTGTCTATTTGAAAACAAATTTTTGAATGATTTCAATCGAGATTGAGAAATTTCTGGTTTATTTCTACCCACTATTCTAAATAGGGATATCCCGGTTTCTGCACTAGTTCCTTTTAATGCCCATGAACCATTTTTCATTAAATACGGTTGTGGATTTTTCATGGTCACTTTTTTATGCGCTTTGACATCATATGCTTCTATTTTTGGCATCATCTAAAATTAAAAATTTGTTATTATTGACAGGGTGTAAATTTTTTTATATCTATTAGTTGGAAATTATTTTTACATTGCAGCTTGGGCTCAATCATGTTTAAAAATTATTGATACTACACTAATATTGGAAATTATTTGTCAACTTGTATGAAAATACTTATCGATGAAATGGATGATGGCTGGGATGAAAAACTTAAAGAATTAGGTTTTGATGCATACAGCGTTAAAAAACTACGTGCTGATGGCCATAAATTAAGAACAGATTACTCCGTAATTAATTACGCTAAAGAAAATAGCATGATTCTTGTTACTCGCGACACTGAAAGCGGTCAGGCTTGTGAGGAGAACGATTTACCATACGTGTTACTTGATAACAATTCCATTTTCAAAATTGTTTTAGAAAAATTAAAAAATTCTTAATTGACATTTTTTGAATCCATTTGAGTTATTCTTAGATTTTCAAGAATTTTATTCAAAAACTCTTCTTCTGATTGATACGATATATTTTTCATTATTAATTCCCAACAATCATCAATCTTTCTTTTAATTTGTGGGAACATTTTGTCTTTTTTGAATGTAGGNTAGTATGACAAAATTTTCATTATTCCATCGGTTGACTGCACAGTGTGTATTAGATGTATCATAGATCTTAACCTTTCATGAATTGAAAAATTTTCTTCCCGACTTATGTTTTCAAAGTCACCTATTTCTTCAAATGTCATGTTGATTTCTTTATGTAATTCTTTCAGTTGATTATTTACTGACTCATACAAATTAATTAATTCGTATTCTATGTGAGACTTACTGTGAATTTTTTTCTCTATTTCACCTGATTCTACAAGGGCACCAATTTCCCTGTACACTATTTTTTCATTACCCACCTTTTTTATCACTCTTTTAGCAAGTTCTGTGCCTCTAATTTTTCCATTTTCGTTAAGAATTCTAATTATTTCAATTCTAATGATGTCCGAATTCTTGTCCATTCTCTTTACTCCTTTTTTCTATATTTGTCTAAAATTTCTATTTGGCCCCTTTCCCCAATTTCTTTTATCAGACCCTCTAAAATTATAATTCCTTTTTTAATTGGCTCCTTTTCATTTATTTTATTTTGCAGTTTTTGTTTTAATACCATTCTTTCATTATTGACAAAGCTTAGCAAAGTAACTTCCTTGCCCATGTCCAGATTTACAAAAAAATCCACGTACTCTTCAGTTGTTTTTATTGCCACTGTTTGTTTTTATTTATCTACTATTTGTTTGAAGTACCTACAAACTAGGTTTATTTACAATTTTTATCTAAATTAACTGTGGATAGTTGTGATGGACGTGCTCGTGCTTATAAAAATGGAAAAACCTTTGATCAATGCAAGGAAATTGCTGAATCCATGAATCCTGACTTTAAAAATCAAATTAGTAAAAACAGTAAAATTCTGTGGACTGAAATTTTGGAAAAAGTTGATCATGACGAATTAATTTATAAACTAACTTTGAAATTTCTTCGAAGAGACGGTTATGATATTGGAAATCATAAAACCCCTGAAGTTAAGCCGTTTATCTCTTAAAATTTATTTTACAACTGCCGTCTGAATTCTGTAATTTTTTTGCCATGATGTATGGCGTAAGTATCAGTACTGGTATTGATAACGCGATAAACAATGTTTGCAGCTGTGTGAGTATTATTGATAATCCTATTCCACTTGCAGTTCCAATAAATATTGAAAGAAAAGTACCCGCACAAGTAGGACATGCAATAAACAACCCTGTGACTGCACCTATGCTGCTAACGCTTCGTCCTTTTTTAGAAAGTGAATATGCGCTAATTGCGATTGATGCATTTATTGCGACTAAGTACGAAACAATAACTTGCAGTACAAAATTTATTGGAATTACTTGCAATCCCACGTGCTCCGTTATGTACACTATGATTTTTGGCATATATCCTGGACCGTCACAACATGGTGCGATAAATCCTGATGGAATTGTCGCACCGTAATGCGTTACAAAATTAATTTCTGGTTGATAGACTAATGTTCCTGAAACCAACGAAAAAAATATTCCGTACGTAATGAACACTGCAACAAAAATTTTACGTGATTTTAAATTTGATGTCACTGTTGCAATTGTTGTTAGTACGTCCTTGCCTTGTTTCTGAACTTTATCTTTTTGATATTTGTACATGCCAAAAGCAATGCCTCCCAGCGCAACAATCATTGTAATGTAAAAACCCAAAGCTATCCTTTGTATGGATTCTATTGCACTTGGTGTAATCACTTCTGGATCTTGATACCTGGCATAAATCAGAAATAATATTGAAATTGATATGAATCCTAATACAATTAATTTTTTTCCTTTATTGGTGCTTGACAGTGTTATTCTTTCCTAAAATTCATTTGTTTTATAGAATTAAATTCTATCTTAACTCAGTTTAGGCACAAAAATGTATATAATTGCAATAATTTCCAGTCTTCCAAAAATCATTAAAAATCCTAACACTATCATTGTTGCAGGATCTGTTTGAGAATCTATTACTCCTGCTGATAACCCTCCTGTTGTAATTATTCCTGCTGCCTCAAAGAACGCATCCTGGTATGGCACGTTTTCTATTTCTGCAAGATGTGCACCTGTAATTGCTGATATTATTGGAAATAATCCAAGAATGATTAAAGTTGATATGAGTTCTTTTTTATTCTGGTTTGGTAATTCACATCTTCGTATTTTAGATAAAAATGCTCTAATGTCTGTTAGGTGGAACAGTCTGAAAATCTTCAAACCCCCTGCGGTTGAAAATCCACATCCTCCGATAAACATCAGTATGATTAGAATCGTATGCGCTCCTCCGCTGAGCCCTGCTAAACTATTCATCTGCAATCCTGCAGTAGTACTGGCTGACACGGAATAAAATGCGCTTTGCATTGGATCCAGTCCGCTTACTATAGCAAACAAAATAGTTGCACCGCCTAAAATTCCAAAATACGTCAGAACTTCTTTTCCTAATTTTGGGGACAAGAATTTTTTTCTAACAAATGCGTAGTGGAATGTAAATGGCAGTGCCCCTAATATCATCGCGCCCATCAACACTATGTATTCTTGCCATAGCAAACCCTCCAGAATTGTCGATGTTGGCGTGAATCCTCCCGTTGAAAGTGTACTCATCGCCAGAGAAAAATTGTCGATGATATCTCTCTCCCCAAATGCGTATAGCAGTGAAGCGACAATTACAATATAAATTCCAAAGATAACTGTAATTGTAAGAAACAGCTCTTTCATGTGGAGTGTTTTTCCAGATATGAAGCCCCTCATTGCCTGTAATTTTGATTCTGGATAGAACGCTGTAATTACAAGGTAAATGAAACTCATTCCGCCTACTAGCTGTGTATAGCTACGGAAAAATGTAAAACTTTGCGATAATTTTTCTGGCTCGTCAAATAATGAAATTCCTCCCGTTGTAAATCCTGCAGCACTTGAAAAGAATGCATTTGCAAATACCTCTGCTGGTGGGGCGTCACTTGGAAACACGTACAGATACGGTATCGTTCCAAACAATGACAGTAAAAATAAACTAGAAAATACCAGTACTGACGCCTGTTGCAGATTAAGGCTTGCTTTTTCCCCATACGAGTTTAAGAAAAATCCCGTTACCAGTAACAGGACTGTTGTCAGATACATTCCAGTTGCCGCAACCGTGTCTTCTAGTAACGTTGCAACAATAGCTGGAACAAGCAACAACACACCTGCAAATTGCAATACAAATCCTAAATTTCCTAAAACTGCTTTTACTGGAGGACTTAACAATCTGGGTGCAACTGCAGTTGCATCTCTGATCACGTTTGCAATACTTGATTGAAAAATTATCCCCACTACCTGATTTTTCTTTGATAATATTGGAAGCTTTCTAACGTTGTTGTCTCGCATTTTGTGCAACGCATCTTGCAATGTGGACTTGTTACTTATTGTGATTAACGGTTTACTCATTATTTCTTTCAATGTGGTTGCTTCTGCGTAAACTGTCACATCACTAACTTTACTAAGAATATCTTCGTCTGTTACAATTCCAACTGGAATTTTTTCTTTATCCACTACGATTATGTCGTCTCTTTCATAATTCCTCAACATTGTTGCAGCTTCTCTTGTCTCCGTGTCCATGTCCAGTATCAGAACATCTTTGTCCATGTACTCTGTAACGTATTTGCTTAAAACGTAGGAAACCGCTTTTTCTGGATTTGTTGACATTATGCTACCTTATACCTGGATTTTAAATAATTTGGGGTTATGTGTCAATTGTGATTGATTTCTAATGGTGATCATTTCTATTTTGATCTCTTGATTTTGCTATCTTTATAAGCAATATGATCCAAAGTTTGTGCGTAAGCTAATGAATATTGATCAAGCACCAGAACCGGACTATGATTCTGTCAAGATTGACTATGTTGGATTTGTCGACCCGTATGCTGTTGAGGGTATGGTGGTTCTAAAGGCTGATAATGGCAAAGAATTCCACATGCGTGCGTTTTCAGGCGAAGTTGCAAAACATATTCAGAGTTTTGATGAAACTGAGAGTGAACAGGCACCTTCTATCTATCGCATGATTGAAGAAATTTGTGAACAAAATGAACTAACTTTGGTCAAGGTAAAAATCTATGACAGCGGGGATGTTTTAAGGGCCAATCTTTACTTTACCGGTAAAAAAGATCTTGTGTTGCGAAATCAACGTGCATCCGATGCTATGGCCTTAGGCGCATACTACAAAATACCAATTCTGGTTAGAAAAAAATTACTTAAAGAAAAATTGGAAGCATAGGTTTTAACATCTTAATTAGAATAGTTTTTTTCCAAGTATGTTCTATGATTTGCTATGAATGAACAAGAAGAACTAATGGATAGTTTGCTGAATATTGATCTTGAGATTATTGATAATGTTAGAGCATTACAAAAAGAAAATTGGGTTTCTGAAACATTAAAAAATCAAGTTGAGGATTTACTTAAAATTCGTGACGAGATGGTTGTAAGGTTGATGTCTCATAAAGGAAATGATCCTTCATGTGACTGTGGCGATGATCATAAATAATTAATTTTCCTTTTCAAAAAATTTTTCTGGAAACATATCCTCTATTTTTTTTAATTCTAACGCGTATATTTTTATTTTATTTTTAACTTCTAACGTTTCATCCTCTTTTTCTAATTTTTTAATTTGATTTAAAATTGTTTTATGCATAATTGAGTACTCTGGAAATCTTTTAGGGATGTCTTTCATTGCTCTAATAAAATACTCCTCATACTAATATTGATTGAAAAATAAACTCATTTCAGTTCTCCTGGTGTTTCAATTTATTTTTAGACGCTCTGCAATATTTAAAAAATGCTTCATAATTCGGCAATGCTCATCATTTAGTCAGTATAGCTTAGAGAGTTTGGTTAATCATCAGCAGTAATTTTTACT
>JGI26381J51731_1001030_pt1 | contig 13407 bp, 19 predicted proteins | sample SaaInlV_165m_DNA_3_FD_51731 | JGI IMG/M metagenome (IMG submission 51731) | reverse complement strand
AGGTTTTCATATTAGGAGCAGGAGGTGTGGTTCCATCAATAATTTATGCTTTAAATAAAATGAAAGTTTCAAAAATTTTTATTAGCAATAGAACAAAAGAAAAAGCAGAAAATTTAAAAAATTTATTTAATAATTTAAATATAATTGAGTGGGGAAAAATCCCTAACTTTGATATAATTATTAATGCAACAAGTTTAGGTTTAAAAAAAGAAGATGATATGAACCTTGATTTTTCTTCTGTGGGCAAAAATAAATTTTTTTACGATGTTATTTANAACCCCAAAGAAACAAATTTTTTAAAAATGGGAAAAGAGTTGGGGCACAAGACAGAAAACGGTAAATTAATGTTTGTTTATCAAGCTCATTTAGCTTTTAATATTTGGCACAAAGTTAAACCAGAAATTAATGATNATGTTTTGAAACTTTTGGATATATGATTAAAATTGGAATTTTAGGAGATATTGGGTCTGGTAAAAGTTATGTTGCGCAAAATTTTGGCTATCCAGTTTTTAACGCAGATAGTGAAGTTGCCAAACTATACAAAAAAGATAAAAAAATATTTAACAAATTAAAAAAGATTTTACCCAAATATATTCACACATTTCCTGTAGAAAAAAAAGAAATTTCAAACGCAATTTTAGCTCAAAAAAATAATTTAACAAAAATTATTAAAATTGTTCATTCAGAAATAAGAAAAAAAATGAATATATTTTTNAAAAAACACAATAAAGCAAAAATCGTTATTCTTGATATTCCTTTATTATTAGAAAATAAAATTAATAGTAAGAAAGATATACTTATTTTTGTAGAGTCTAAAAAATCTGATACTTTAAAAAAATTAAAAAAGAGAAAAAATTTTAATCAAAAACTTTTAAAAAAATTTAAAGAAATTCAACTGTCTACTAGTTATAAAAAAAAAAAGTCTAAATTTATTATTAAAAATGATTTTACAAAAAAATCTGTTAGAGAGGGTATAAAAAATATTTTAAAAGAAATCGTATAAAATGAGAGAAGTAGTATTAGATACAGAAACAACAGGCATATCAGTAAGGGAGGGTCACAGAATTGTTGAAATTGGCTGCATAGAGTTAGAAAATCTAATTCCAACTAAAAATAGATTTCATTGTTATTTAAATCCAGAGCGTAAAGTATCGGAAAAAGCTTTGGAAGTTCATGGATATACAGATGAATTTTTAGCCAAACAAATAAAATTTAGTGAAATTGGGGATAAATTTTTGGAATTTATTAAAGATAAAAGATTAATAATCCATAATGCTGAATTTGATTTAGGTCACTTAAATAATGAACTGTCTATATTTGGAAAAAAAAAGATAACTAATGAAGTAATAGATACATTGATTTTAGCTAGAGATAAGTTCCCAGGATCTCCTGTGAGTTTAGATGCATTATGTAAAAGATATAGAATAGACAATTCAAATAGAACACAGCACACTGCACTAATTGACTGTGATTTATTGGCGAAAGTTTATATTAATTTAATAGACCAAAAAGAACCAACACTAAACTTTCAAAATCAAGACACGGAAACTAAAGACAAAAATAATACGAAAGTTTCATATTTTAAGAAAGTAATAAAACCTAGTGAAAAAGAGACATTAAATCACAAAGAGTATTTAAAAAATCATTTAAANAAAAATTATTTTAATTAAATCTTTGATTGTACAGGTTTACAAAATCTATTTTCTTTTCAAATTTAACTCCAGGATACCCAGAATTATGAACAAGATCTAAAAAAGATTTTTCTAGATCTGAATAAATTTCAACTTGAGCATCACATAATATGATTTTCTCTAGTTCCTTTTTTTCTTTAACCTCATCATCAATTTTAACAATTGTTGCAAAATTTATTTCAAAGTAAGATTTTTTTTGGTTCTTTTCTTTGTCTTCAAACTTAAATATAGTATTTATCTCAATCATTTTATTTTTTAACGCTTTAGACTTAATATCTATATTCAGATGATACTTTGATATGTTATCTTTAACAAAAATAAAAGTTTCTGCATCAGGTGTTTCGCTAGACATATCTTTAATGAATTTTGCTAAAATTTTATAATTTTTTGTCATTATCATCTTCTATATCTTCAAAGTCTCCATCTATAAAATTATTTTTTTCTTTTTTATGATTAAATTTTTTTACAAATTTACCAAAAATAAATTTTCTACTAATTGGAAAAATTAATAAAAATCCAAAAATATCTGTTGCAAACCCTGGGATAATTAACAATAAAGCTGCAAAAGCGATGGCTGCTCCTGACATCATCTCGTAAGTTGGAGCTTCATTTTTACTTAGTTGTGAAAATCCAGCCTTAAGGGTATTTAAACCCTCATATTTAGCATAGTAGATGCCAACTATAGCTGTAGTAAATATGAGTAAAATTGTAGTAATCGCACCTATTTGAGATCCAATTTTAATAAAAAGATAAATTTCAATAACTGGTATTAATATTATTGATAATAAAATTGAGTTCATTTGTCTGTAATCTAAATTGCCAGTTGAAATTAATCAACATAGTAATTACTATAAGGTTATGAACTACAGTTTTGAGTACATTGATATAATTCTTTTAGCAATGATCGCTGGATTTGTCTTCTTAAGATTAAGAGGAATTCTTGGTAAAAGAACTGGATTTGATGGAAAAGCACCCCCACAATTCGATAAAATTTTAAAAGAAGCTGTTGCTAAACAAGCCCCAAAACAAGAGACTTTTGATGAAAATGCTCAAAAAGAATTTTTAAATGGCGCAAAAATTGCTTATGAAACTATTATTACAGATTTCAGTGACAATGATAACAAGTTAACAACAAGCAAACCTTTATTAAATAAAGAAATCTACAATCAATTCAATGACGCGTTAAAAGAAAGAAGCCAAAGAGGACATTATGCAGAAATAACTTTTATAGGTATCAATTCTGCAATTATTAAAGAGCACAAAAAAATAGATAAAATTTTAAATGTTACAGTAGATTTTATAGCTGAGGTGATAACGTGTATTAAAGATAAAGATAAAAAAATTATATCAGGTGATCCAGAAAAGATTAAAAAAATCTATGACACATGGGTATTTTCAAGAGACATAACTTCAGCCAATCCTAACTGGCAACTAGTTAATACTTTAACCTAATTGACTGATAATATTTCAGAAAAAGATAAAAAAGATTGGGAAAATTTTCTTTCAAAAAATGAAAAATTACCCAACAAAGACATCAAATTAGATAAAAAAATACCCTTAAAAATAAGATCAATAGATTTACACGGATATACTCTTGAGCAAGCTAATAAATCTATTGAAAATTTTATTATCAAATCTTATCAAGAAAAAATAAATAAACTAATAGTTGTAACCGGAAAAGGAATTCATTCTCAAAATGAAAAAGACCCCTATGTCTCAAAAGATTTAAGTATTTTAAAATATTCTGTTCCTGAATTTATTTCAAATAATAAAAATTTAATGAAAATTATTTATGAGATGAAAGATGCAAAAATTGAAGATGGGGGTGGTGGAGCTTTTTATATTTTTTTAAAAAAAAAAAAGCTATAAAATAAATTTTGAAAGATCTGTATCTTTAACTAAATTATCTAAATTTTTATTAATATATTCTTTATTGATGATGATTTTTTCACCAGAGCGATCCGTTGCTGTAAAACTAATTTCATCTAAAATTTTTTCAATTATTGTGTGTAACCTTCTGGCACCAATATTTTCAACAGTAGCATTAACTTCGGAAGCTACATTTGCAATAGTATCAATTCCATCATCTGAAAATTCAAGTTCTACATTCTCAGTTTTTAAAAGAGCNACATATTGTTTAATTAAACTAAAGTCAGGNTCTCTCAAAATTCTCTTAAAATCATCACTAGTCAATGCTTCTAGCTCGACTCTTATTGGTAGTCTTCCTTGAAGTTCNGGAAGCAGATCAGATGGCTTTGCAAGCTGAAACGCTCCAGATGCGATAAATAAAATGTGATCTGTTTTGATTGGACCATGTTTAGTATTAACAGTAGTACCTTCTATTAAGGGAAGTAAATCTCTTTGTACACCTTCACGAGAAACATCTCCTCCTACTCGATCTGTTCTTGCAGAAATTTTATCAATTTCATCTAAAAATACTATTCCATTATTTTCAGTTGACAGTTTTGCTGCTTTAACAATTTTATCTTGTTCAATTAATTTATCAGACTCATCGTTTATTAAAATTTCATGAGATTCCTTTACAGTCATATTCTTTTTTTTCTCTTTATTGCCCATTGATTTTCCAATCATTTCACCAATATTTATCATGCCTACATTTGCTCCTGGCATTCCTGGAATTTCAAAAGAAGTATTATTTGATCCAGTATCACTAACTGCAATTTCTATTTCGTTATCATCTAAGTCACCATTTCTAAGTCTTTTTCTAAAACTTTCTCTTGTTGCAAGACTTGCTTTTTTTCCAACTAATGCATCTAAAACTTTTTCCTCTGCTAATTTTTGAGCTTGAGCATGAACTTCTTTTCTCATTTTTACTTTTTCCATTGAGATTGCAATCTCTACTAAATCTCTAACTATTTGCTCCACATCTCTTCCAACATAACCAACCTCAGTAAATCTGGTGGCTTCAACTTTAACAAATGGTGCTTCAGCAAGCTTTGATAGTCTTCTAGAAATTTCAGTTTTCCCAACACCGGTTGGACCTATCATTAAAATATTTTTTGGCAAAACTTCATTCTTCATCTCACCTTTAAGGGCTTGTCTTCGCCATCTATTTCTTAATGCAACAGCAACAGCTTTTTTAGCTTTATTTTGTCCAACGACAAATCTATCTAATTCAGAAACTATTTCTCTTGGAGAAAGAGAACTCACCAAAGAAGTTTCTTCTTTAGTATTTTTCTTTTTTGGAACTAGAGGAGTTACGTTTGAATTTTCCATTATATTTTTAAAACTTTAATATTATCATTTGTAAATACACAAATTTCAGATGCAACTTTGATTGCTTTTTTTGCAACTTCTTCAGCACTCATATCTGTTTCCATTAAAACTTTTCCTGCAGCTAGAGCATAGTTTCCACCAGAACCTATTCCTATAACATCGCCCTCTGGCTCTAAAACATCTCCAGTTCCAGAAATAATATAGCTATGCTCTTTATCACCAATAGCCATTAGCGCTTCTAATCTTCTTAGATATTTATCGGTTCGCCAATCTTTTGCTAATTCAACAGCAGCCCTTGATAGGTTCCCGCATGTTTTTCAATCTTAGCTTCCAATCTTTCAAATAAAGTTAAAGCATCTGCAGTTGATCCCGCAAATCCTGCAACCACATCACGTTTTTCAATTCTTCTAATTTTTGAGGCTGTACTTTTTACAACAGTATTTCCCATACTGACTTGGCCATCTCCAGCCACTACCACTTCATTATTTTTTCTTACTAGCACAATTGTTGTCATAATTGATAAATGGTAACTATTTGTTATTCTTCAAGTGTCGATTGCTGATATTGATATAGTTAGATTATGCATGTATACCTCTAAAATATATGGCTAGAAAAGGTAAAGTATCCAGGAAAGACGAAAGAAACCAGCATCAGTGTTGAAGTAAATATTGATGGCAAGGGTCAGTATAAAATTGATACTGGAATTGGATTCTTAGATCACATGCTTGAACAATTATCAAAACATTCACTTATTGATTTAAAAGTAAAAGCAAAAGGTGACACTCACATCGATCTTCACCACACAACTGAAGATACAGGGATTGCAATTGGTGAAGCTTTAAAAAAAGCTGCAAATAAATTTATTGGTATTAAACGTTATGCGCACAGAGTTATTCCAATGGACGAAACATTAACAAGAGTTGCAATAGATGTTTCAAACCGACCTTACTTAATTTGGAAAGTAAAATTAAAAGTAGAAAAGCTTGGAGAGATGGATACTGAACTATTTAAAGAATGGTTCCAAGCATTTTCACAATCTGCAGGCATAACTATGCATGTTGAAAATATTTATGGAGACAATAGTCACCATATTATAGAGTCTTGCTATAAAGCTTTAGCAAGATCATTAAGAGAGGCATTAGAGATGGACCCAAGAAGTAAAAAAAGTATTCCGTCGACTAAAGGCTCATTATAAGTTTAATGAATGTCACAATCGTTGATTATAATTCTGGGAACATAAGCTCTGTTATTAACTCCTTTGAAGAAGTTGCCAAAGATAAAGTTAATATCGAGGTAACCTCAGATTTAAACAAGATTAAATCCAGTGATAAAGTGGTATTGCCAGGCCAGGGCTCGTTTAAGAGCTGTGTTGACGCTTTAAATGGTATAAATGGCTTGGTTGATACTTTAAACGAATTTGCAATCGATGATAAAAAACCACTGCTTGGAATTTGTGTAGGTTTGCAGATGTTTGCAGACATAGGCTATGAGGAAAAAGAGACAAAAGGCTTAGGCTGGATTTCAGGAAAGGTTTCAAAAATAGATAATCAAAATAATAAGTTCAAACTTCCACACATTGGTTGGAACGAAATTAATATTGTTAAAGAAAGTAAGATTTTTAAAAATATAGATAATAATTCCCACATGTATTTTGTTCATAGCTATGAATTTATTCCTGAAGACAAACATGTAATTTCTGCAACAACAGATTATTCATCAAATATTGTATGCTCTGTTGAAAAAGAAAATATTTTTGGAACCCAATTTCACCCTGAAAAGAGTGATAAAATGGGACTTAAAATGATTGATAATTTTATAAATCTATAGATATGAAAATATTTCCTGCGATAGATATTAAGGATAAAAAATGTGTAAGGTTAGTTAAAGGAGACTTTGATAACAAAACTGAATATGAAATGTCTCCAGTTGATCAAGCGGGCAAATATAAAGATCATGGTTTTAAAAATTTACACATAGTTGATTTAGATGGAGCTTTAACTGGAGAGACAGTCAATCTGGATATCATTCAAGAAATAGTACATAAATTTGATATAATGATTGAAGTAGGAGGAGGCATTAGAACTATTGATGGTATTGAAAAATACATAAATGTGGGTGTTGAAAAAGTTATTTTAGGAAGTGCCGCTATAAAAGATAAAAACTTTTTAAAAGAAGCTTGCCAAAAATTTCCAAATAAAATTGCATTAGGTTTGGATGCTAAAGATGGATATCTATCAGTCTCCGGTTGGAAAGAAAATTCAAATCAATTAACTTTGGATTATCTAAAAGAAGTTAATGATTTTGGTGCAAGCAGGTTAATTTATACAGATATTAATCGTGATGGGATGAAGCAAAGCCCTAACTTTGAAGAAACAGCCAAAGTTGCTGATGTTTCAAATTGTCCAGTGATTATTTCTGGAGGCGTTTCTTCAATTGACGATATTAAAAATGCAAAGAATTTAAACAAGAATATTGAAGGCATAATTGTTGGCAAAGCAATATATGATGGTGATATTAAACTAGATGAATTAGCAAGAGAAATAGATGCTTAAAAATAGAATAATACCATGTCTAGATGTTAAGAACGGCCGTGTAGTGAAGGGCATTAACTTCGTTGATTTAAAAGATGCTGGCGATCCAGTGGAACAGGCTAAAATTTACAGTGATGGTGGAGCAGATGAAATATGTTTTTTGGATATTACTGCTTCAAATGAAAATAGAGATACAATTTATGAAGTGGTTGAAAGAACATCCAAGAAATGTTTTGTTCCATTAACAGTTGGTGGTGGAGTTAGAAGTGTTGATGATGTTTATAAATTATTAAATTGTGGAGCAGATAAAGTTTCAATCAATACTGCTGCTGTACAAAATCCTGACGTAATTATTGAAAGTTCTAAAAAATTTGGATCTCAATGTATTGTTGTTGCAATAGACGCTAAAAAAAATGAGGAGAAGTGGGAAGTTTTTACGCATGGTGGAAGAAATAATACAGGCATTGATGCAATAGAATTTGCAAAAAAAATGGAAGATTGTGGGGCAGGCGAACTATTAGTCACATCTATGGATAGGGATGGAACGCAGGTTGGTTATGATATTGACTTGATGTCTAAGATATCATTAAAAGTTAATATACCTGTGATTGCTTCAGGTGGGGTCGGTAATCTAGATCATTTAGCAGATGGTATAAAATTAGGAAATGCTAGTGCAGTTTTAGCTGCTTCCATATTTCATTATGGAAAACATTCAGTAAAAGAAGCTAAGGAATATTTGGACTCAAAAGGAATTCCTGTTAGAATTTAATATGCTGAATACTTTAGAAAACCTAATTAAGCTTGCAAGAGAAAGAAAAAAAAATCCCATTGAAGGTTCTTATACAAATAAATTACTTTTAGATAAATCTTTAAGCAAATCAAAAGTATTAGAAGAAGTAGATGAGTTAATAGAAGCAATTGAAGAAGATACAAATAAAATTCATGAAGCGGCAGATGTTTTTTACCATTTATTAATGTATTTAGAAGCCAATGAAGTCAAAATTGAAGATGTCATGTTAGAATTAGAAAAAAGAAAAAAATGATTTATGATGAAAATAATATTTTTGCAAAAATTTTAAGAGGTGAAATTCCTTGTAATAAAATTTACGAAGATGATTTTGTTCTTTCATTTCACGACATAAATCCTCAAAAAAAAATTCATGCTTTAGTGATTCCAAAAGGAAAGTATATTGATCTTGATGATTTTAGTTTAAATGCATCCCCAGATGAGATGGTTGGGTTGATAAAGGGAATAAATAAAGTTGCTAAAAAGCTAGGTATTTCAACAGAAATAGGCAAAGGTTATAGAGCCTTAGCTAACATAAGTGATCATGGTGGCCAAGAAGTCCTACATTTACATTTCCATCTATTTGGAGGTGAAGATGTAGGTAGAATGGTCGAGTGATACAAGAAGTTAAAAGAAATTATCTAGAAATTAATTCATTGCAGGATTTAAAAGAATCAAAACTTCTTTCAGAAGATTACTCTTTGGAATTATTAGATCCTATAAATTTTCAATTAAATAAATTTTTTTATAAAAATATTGGTAAGAAACATAATTGGGTAGACAGACTAATTTGGACAGAGCAACAATGGATAGACTATATTTTAAGTAAAAAGGTTAAAACTTATGTGTTCAAGCATAAAGATGATCTAGCAGGTTTCTTTGAATTAATATTTCATCATGAAAAAAAAGAAGTAGAGATTGCATATTTTGGAATATTGGAGGAATATCAAAATAAAAAATTAGGATCATATTTGTTATCTAAAGCTATAAAAAAATCTTTTATAGAAAATATTAATCGTGTGTGGGTTCATACTTGTTCATTAGATCATAAAAATGCATTAAATAACTATATTGACAGAGGTATGAAAATTTTTAAAACCGAAATAATAAAAGTTTAGTTTTGTAAAGGTAGTTTAAATAAATTATTAGAAATTTTCTGATTAATTTGGATTGAAGAAAGTAGAGTAATACTTAGATTTTGGTATATGTCTTTAGTTTGCCACCCTATTAAATCAAATGTTTTATTATCAAAAAAAATATTAATTTCATTATTGTTTTCTATGATTGTGTAATTGATATAGGCCTGATCTATAATTTTTTCATTTAAATCATTAATTTTTCTAATTAAAAATTTTTTATCTAATATTAGATTTAACGGAGTTTTTTGCAAAGGATATCTATAAAAACTTGTTGTAGTTTTTATGACTAAAGATTTACCATTGGATACTAAAACTTTATTATTATTTTTTAAATATTTGCAAAAAATTTTTTTAGGATACTCAATTATGCAGTTTCCATTTTCTATTTTACCATTAATATTTTGTTCAAATTCAAAACTTAAATTTTTAGTTTTTTCTAAATTTTCTATAATTTGAGTTTTGTTATTTGCGTTAGTATTGGTAATAAAAATGAAAAAAAATAGAAATANAAAATACTTAAACATTAAAGAACATCTCTTTTACCTACATGATTAGCCTTACTGACAATTCCATCTGCTTCCATCATATCAATAATTCTTGCAGCTCTATTATATCCAATTTGAAGTTTTCTTTGTAGAAATGAAGTAGAAGCTTTACCTTCAGATCGAATAATTTCTAATGCTTGTTGATAAAGCTCATCCTTATCACCTTGGCTCTTGCTATCTCCAATTTCCTTTTCATCTGCAAAGTTTAAAATTTCATCTACATAATCAGGTTCTGCTTGTGATCTGAGTGAAGTATTAATTTTTTCAATTTCATTATCAGAAACAAATGGAGCATGTATTCTTACTATACGATTAGCAGATGACATATATAACATATCTCCCTTGCCAAGTAATTGTTCTGCTCCTTGCTCTCCAAGAATTGTTCTACTATCTATTTTAGATGTAACTTGAAAAGATATTCTGGTAGGAAAATTGGCCTTAATAGTCCCAGTAATTACATCTACACTTGGTCTTTGAGTTGCCATTATAATATGAATTCCAGCTGCTCGCGCCATTTGAGAGAGTTTTTGAATATAATTTTCAATTTCTTTACCAGCAACTAACATCAGGTCAGACATTTCATCAACCACTACCACGATGTATGGCATAGGCAGTTTATGTTTAGTATTATAACCATCAATATTTCTAACACCTTCTTTTGTCATTAATCTGTATCTACTTTCCATTTCTTTAACCACCCAACCAAGTACTGATGCTGCTTTTTTAGCTTCTGTAATCACTGGACATAATAAATGTGGAATTCCTTCATAAGTAGAAAGTTCAAGCATTTTTGGATCTATTAAAATGAACTTACATCTATCTGGTGTATGTCGATATAGTAGAGATAATATTATGGTATTAATGCAAACAGATTTTCCTGATCCTGTTGTACCAGCAATAAGAAGATGTGGCATTGACGCTAAGTCACCCACGATTGGTTTACCTGAAATATTTTTTCCAAGTGCAATTGGTAATTTAATTTCTCGTTTTTTAAAATCAGGATTATTTAAAATTTCACTTAAATAAACATTTTCTCTGGAGTTATTTGGAAGCTCGATTCCAACTGTATTACTTCCAGGTATTGTGGCAATCCTAGCTGATTCAGAACTTGTATTTCTAGCTATGTCATCAGATAAGTTAATAATTTTAGAAACTTTTANGCCAGCAGCAGGCTCAAATTCATTTAGAGTAACTACAGGTCCATGACTAACTTTTTTGATATTACCACTAACACCAAAATCCATTAATATCTTTTCTAAAAACTCTGGATCGTGAGTTTCATTTTTATTAAAATTTTCTCTTTCTTTTTTAGAANGTGTTTTAAGCAAATCTAAATCAGGTAGTTTAAATTTAATTTTATTTTTAGGCATATTTTCAGTTTTTATAAAAGGTAAATCTTCCTGAATAAGATTTTTAATTTCGTCTTGCGGAATATATTCATTAATTATTTCACTTTTATCAGTGTAATTTTTAGTTTTATCATTTAAAAAGAAGTTAAAAATTTTTTTAATATTTTTATAAAAATTTTTAAGATTAAAATTAATACTTATTAGAAACAAAATTAAGACNAATAGGATTAAGATGTAATAAGATATACTTTCATTAATTCTTATTAAAGAATTTAAAAATGTTTGATCTAAGTAATTGCCAACAAATCCACCATTACCATTTATATAAAGTGTAAAAGCTTCGGGATAAAAATGAGTTAAAAAAAGTGTACCAAAAACAGAATAAAGAATTCCAAAAAAAGTATTTTCAATAATTAGAAAAAATTCTTTTCTATTAAATATATTAAGACCAGTTATAATAAAAGTGAAAGACAACAAATATGCTATGAGACCAATAGATTGAAAAAATAAATCAGAGATAAAGCTACCATTGAACCCCAATAAGTTTTTAATTTTGGCACCATCGGGGAAAATAAAATTAGGATCTTCAGGCGAATAGCTTGCTAGGGCCAATAACAACATGATTCCTGCAATAAAAAATGTAATACCAAGAATTTCAGCCAATCTTTTAATGGCAAAATTAATCAATAAATCAGCTGTTTTTTTTATATTCATATAAATGAATCAATTTAATCACTTTGTATCATCTAATTTTTATTGTTAAAATTAAAAATAATATGAAAGTTTGCATACTAGGAAACGGCCTTTCAAGCTTAACTTTAGCTAAAGCTTTAGTTAATCAAAATATTTATGTTGAGCTTATAACACAAAAAAAAAATTTTAAAATATGTCAATCTAGAACACTCGGTATTTCAAAAAGTAATATTGATTTTTTTAAAAAAAATATAATTAATGTCGAAAAACTTCTTTGGAAGTTGAAAAGGGTCGAAATATATACGGATAATTTAAAAAATGAAAAGTTGTTAAATTTTGAAAATAATAATGAACAAATTCTTTCTATTATAAAAAATCATGAATTATACAAAGTTTTGGAAAAAGATTTATCTAAAAATAAATATTTTAAAAATAAATATTTAACTAATAAAAATTTATCTTTTGTTAATAATTNTGAAATAATAATTAATTGTGATTATTTTCATAATTTTACTAANAATTATTTTAGCAAAAAAATAATAAAAAAATATAATAGTATTGCTTATACAACCACCATTAGACATAAAAAAATTTTAAACAACATAGCATCACAAATTTTTACAAAAAGAGGGCCTTTAGCATTTTTACCAATNTCAAATACAGAAACTTCAATAGTTTATTCAGTTCATAACTCAACTGAAAAAGAAAATAATATAGGTGAATTAATTAAAAAATATAATTTTAAATATAAGATTATTAAAATAGATAAAATAGATAGTTTTGAATTAAAATCTTTAAATTTAAGATCTTATTATCATAATAATATTTTGGCGTTTGGTGACTTACTTCATAAAATTCATCCTTTAGCTGGACAAGGATTTAACATGACNATTAGAGACATAAAGGNTCTTATGAATATAATTAAAGATAAATTAGATTTAGGTTTGCCACTGGATAGTTCAGTGAATAAAGAATTTGAAAAAAATTTAAAACATAAAAACTTTATTTTTTCAAATGGAGTTGATCTTATTCATGAGTTTTTTAATATAGAAAGAAAAACAAATAATAACATTTTAAGTAAATCAGTTCAATTTTTAGGAAAAAATTCTTCAGTAAATAAAGTTTTCATGAAAATTGCAGACAAGGGAATTTTATCTTAAATTATTGAAGTGTAGTATTGTTGAAAACATCATGAGTGTATGTACTTAAAATTTCAGCTATTTTATTTTTTCTTATATCAAGATTTTTAGCCTCTAATAAAACCTGCTTTTCTTCTAAAGAAAAAGGCGAAGCCATTGCTAAAGCATTTATTGTTTCATCTAGACTTTGTTTTTCAAGTTCTTTCCAATTAATTATGAAGCCTCTTTTTTTAAATAATGATTTTAAATCTTTAAAAATTAATTCCAGATCAGAAAATTTAAGTTCTTCTTTTTTT
>JGI26381J51731_1001027_pt1 | contig 13411 bp, 10 predicted proteins | sample SaaInlV_165m_DNA_3_FD_51731 | JGI IMG/M metagenome (IMG submission 51731) | reverse complement strand
CCCTGTATGCCTTCTTCTTATTTGCTGGACTCTATGTTCTTTATTTATCGCATGCAGGCTTTAAAGAGTTTGCTGATAAATTAATGGGTAAAGCAAAAGAGTTATAAGCTAAATAGATTTGCAGTGCTGTTGCCTTTTTTGGCAACACCGATTGTTGATTTGGATAGCTAGTAGACAGCTGAGTTTGAGTCTATTATTGACTGTAGGCGTATTCTGATGATGTTCAGGATGCGCCTTTTTTAGTGTCTGGGTTTTAATTAATCGATAATTTTTGTGAGCAACGCCGACCCTACGGNGCAAGTGTTGTAAAGTGCGTTTTATACGATTGGCATTGATGTTGCCGTTCGGTCTATACTCAGTAGGTGCTATTTTTTAGCAAAATAAGTGCGGGTGTGTTTAAAAACCAAAGGACTTAATAAAATTAAAGCGATTAAATTAGGCAATGCCATCAGAGCATTCATAATATCGGCAAGTAACCAGATAAATGTTAATTGGCCTGTTGCTCCCATGGGAATGGCTAATAACCAAAGTAGCCGGTAAGGCACAATGGCGCGCATGCCAAAAATAAAGACAGCGCAGCACTCACCGTAATAACTCCACCCCAAGAGTGTTGTAAAAGCAAAGACGGAAAGTCCTATGGCTACAATAGTACCGCCTATTCCAGGTAGACCGGTATTAAAAGCCAGTGTGGTGAGAACCGCTCCGTTTGCACCACTTTCCCAAGCACCGGTCATAATAATAACTAAGGCAGTGAGTGTACAAATAATGAGTGTGTCGATAAAAGTTCCTAACATGGCGATTAAGCCTTGTTGAACAGGATTGTTGGTTTTTGCCGCCGCATGGGCGATCGGTGAACTCCCAAGCCCAGCTTCATTAGAAAAAATACCTCGGGCAACACCAAAACGAATGGCAGCGGAAAGTGTGGCGCCGGCAAAGCCACCCGTTGCGGCGGTACCGTTAAACGCATGGGTAAAAATAAGGGTGAGTGAATTTGTTAATTGGTCAAGGTGGCTAAAAATAATAAATAGTGTACTGCCTAAATAGGCAATAGCCATTAAGGGCACTAATGTTGCGGTAACTTTAGCAAGCTGTGGTAAGCCACCTAGGATAACAGACCCAGCCATAACGGTTAGTACAAGAGCCGTTCCCCAGACGGGAATATGGAATGATTCTAAAACGGCATTAGCGACAGAGTTGGCTTGAACCATATTACCGATCCCGAAGGCCGCAAACATACCGAATAATGCAAAGGCCCAGCCTAGCCAGTGCCAACGACGATTTAAGCCGTTTTTGATGTAATACATAGGGCCGCCCAAATATTGCCCATGGCTGTTCGTTTGGCGGAATTGTACGGCTAATACGGCTTCAGTATATTTTGTTGCAAGGCCCAAAAAAGCGGTTACCCACATCCAAAAAACGGCACCCGGACCGCCTAAAAAAATAGCCGTTGCAACGCCGGCAATATTACCGGTACCAATAGTTGCCGATAAAGAAGTCATTAAGGCTTGAAAGGGAGTTATTTCACCGGGTTCTTGTTGGGGTGATTTAGAGCCGAGTAATAAAAATGCTCGTTTAATATTACGTTGCGGTACTGCTTTTAGCCCCACGCTAAGATAAATACCGACACCCAATAATAACGTGAGGGTGGCAGGTCCCCAGACCACGGCACTGATTTGTTCTAATAAAGTTTCAGGAGACATTATTAATGCTTTGGCCGTTGGTAGGCTAAAATAGAGTAGTCAAGTAGATGGAGCCGGCTTAGTAATTCTATGGTTAGCGTTTCAATGAGGGCTGTAAAATGGAGTTGTTTTTGTTGAAGGCCTATTTTTCGTAAATAACGATAGGTCGGTAAGGTATTGTTGGTAATATTATTTTCAATGGTGGTGATAAAGCCTGATTGGTTTGCTATGGCATGATAACGTCGTAAGGGGGTATCAACACGGCAATGGCCATAAAACCCCACATCAAACGGTTTGGGTAAGGTTATTTTCATTAACGGTGCGATAACATTTTTCGGTGTAAAATCTGAAAGTGATAAGATCCCTCCGGGTTTTAAAACTCTAAAAGCTTCTTTTAAAAATTGCGCTCTATCGGGAAAATGAAAGATACACTCGACCGCCAAGACGCGGTCAAAGACTTGGTTTGGAAACGGTAAAGCACAGGCATTGCCTTGGTGAAATTGGACGGTGTTAGAGGCTTTAGGTTGAACCAGTGTTTTTGCACGTTGTAATTGACGGTTATCAAGGTTTAAACCGTGCAAGGTCATATCAGAATGTGTTTCATTGATAACGGCTAACGTGCCGCCAAAGCCACAGCCCACATCTAAGATAATTTGTCTCGAGGAAACGTTGCCGGCAAAACAGACTTGCTGACTTAAACAGTCAGCGGCAAGCGCAAAGTCATCACTTGTTAAGGTGGCTGCTGAGGGCTTTGACCAATAGCCCCAGTGGACATGGCGACCAAAACTTTGAGTGACGATGGGGTCTTTCTGCGCTAAAGAATCAAGCAAATAATCAAAATAGGGAAGATTAACCTTTGGTTTTTCAGGATGGGTCATTAACACTCCAACTCTATAGCGATGATAGCTTTAGAGTTTACGTTAAATATGTGTGAAAAGAAAAATACCTTATGACGAACGTTAAAGTGATAACCTGAAAACATTATGGCTGGCTAGTATTAAATTAACAGTGCTTGTTAGATTGTTATAAAAGAGTGCTGATTTACGCTCTTACCCGTCTAACCGATGAAGCACAGTGAACAATAGCGATAGTGGTTCTTTTATCTACCTTGCGGCGTGATTAAAGAGATCAACTCATGACGACGAAATTACAGAAGATAAAGGCAATTGGTTAAAAGAAATCATAAACAATGCCATGATGATGGACTTGTCATTGAATATTACAGTAATGGGGGCAGCTGTGAAGGATATTATCAGGGCGGTGTTGAAGAGGGGGCATGGTGTTGGTGGGACGAGAACGGTAATAAGCAAAAAGCGTGTCATTACAAGGAGGGCTTGAAAGATGGCTTATGGACTGAGTATTTCAGTGATGGAAAGAAATGCCGTGAAGGAGAGTACAAGGCGATAAGAAGGAGGGTTTTTGGACTTCTTGGCGAGAAATATACGGGTATATTTTAGTAATACAGACCTTTTCCGAGGGTGAGTTAAATGGATGTGCAACCAAGTATTATAGTAATGGGAATAAAAGTTATGAAGGACATTATAACAATAACCTGAAAGAAGGCTTATGGCGGCGGTGGAATAAAGAGGGTGGTCTTGAAGAAACCCAAACATACAAAAATGGCTTGTTACATGGTCCGTTGACGAAGCAATTGAGTAATGAAAGGAAAAATTATGACCAAAACTTCAAGGAGACTAAAACGGATAGGGGAGGGTCATTGTTGGATAACAACTTGACCAATACTGAAATATACAAGAATGGCAAGTTAGTTGAGTAAGATTGATGGGGTGTTTTTGTCCTATAGCGTAATGGTGACGGTAGATGACAGGGGGTGGCTTAATTTTCTGTAATGCGTGGATACGAGCCTAGTTTTTGATAGCTAACAGCTTTTCAAAATAGGATCGAGCGTATTCTAAATTGTCTCCACGGTACGCTATGTGTGTTGGTTCGTGAGCTAACCTACGTCATTGTAATGGCAGGCATTGGCCGGTAACTGTCAATTTACCGTCAGATTCGTTACAAAAAGAGTATTGGGGATGCCCAACGAAAAAAGGTTAAATAGCGTGTAATCTAGCAGTGATGTTTTTTGTTCAGAGAGGTTTAGCCAGTTTTCATGCCCGAGAGGCGCTGTATTCAATGTTTTTTAAAAGCGTGTGTTGAATACGGTAAGGATTAAAAGGTTGCTTGAAATTCGCTTTTGATGGGTTGTTATTCATTTTCATCTGATTGTATCAAACGTCCTGTTAATTCTAAGTGTGGGTGTTTATTTTTGGCATTAAATATGCAGTGTAAGTTGTTATAAACAATAGCTTTACAGGGATAGTGTGCTTAGACCTCCAACTCGCCTTTATGGATGATGCGCCCAATGGGTACATTCAGTCTAACCTTTCTGAATGTGCCCTTTCTTTGGGGCGAGTTTATGATCTCACAGTGATTTTGCTATCGTGACAGACGCACTAAAAAAGACTCTGAATTGCAAGGAGAATGGGTTATAAAACAGGGTTTTTTAATTGAAATTAAAAAAATGATGATTGTCTTTTCATTGTTCTTAAGGCATTGGTCGATGTGACGCAGTTAAGTGGGTGGATATTAAGAGCGCTTTGGGAGGATTGTAAGTTCGCTCTAGGGCATCGAAAATCATTACTAAAAATAGTAATTTACGGTGTAAAAGGCAGGTACCAATAGGCAGCGCTAGTGGGACAATTATTTATTGCAGGTGAAATGAAATATTTTGAACAACAGGATGCGGCATTAGTTTGGGTGAACGAGATGCGATAACTAATCAGTGCTCTGAAAAACAGAGGGTTGATACAGAAGGGATGAGCNGCGTTAACGGTGGTAATCATCAACCCTGCAATGATTAAGGACGGTTGAGAAGTTGACTAACTGATCCTCTTGAATAATGATTTCTATGCGATTAGCAGATGAATCGGAGATAGCCTGATAATCGAGTTGACCGTCACTGCCATTAATAATGAACCAGCCTTGGTTGGTGTTTAAAATGCCTTTTATTCTTTCTGCGTTAAGTTGGCTTAACTGAGTCTGTAATTGTTTAAAATCGAAACAGTGCTGCACAGGGAAGCGTTGGCCAAAACTTTGAAAACCATCGGCCTTGTGGTTGAGAGCATCTAAGGCACCTTCAGTGGGGCGATAACGGGCTGTGTTGTCAGTATGCGTAAATGAAGCGTGTCTTTGTGGGTTTCTGGGTAGATCGAGCCAGGCGGCATCTAGTTGACCTTGTGTGGTTTGTGCGATTAGGTTTTTTTTCGGGGTTATGTTCTTACCCCATTGATGGAATAATTCGATTGCACTGGTATCAGCTAAATCTATTTTATTGGCCACTAATACATCCGATAAAGCGATTTGATCGGTGAAGTTTTCATGGGTTGTGTAACGGCGGTTCGTTAATTTTCTGGGGTCTATCAGACAAATGCTGGCCTTAAGTTCAAGTGCATCTTTAAATAAGCCGGCGGTGAGCATATCCAATACTTTTTTGGGGTGTCCTAGACCACTGGGTTCAATCAGAAGCCGGTCGGGGAGAGATTCTTTGAGCAGATTATTAATGCTGACCTGAAAAGGTAAATTGACAGCGCAGCATAAACAACCCCCGGCTATTTCTTTTACCGCAACACCGGCGGCGCTATAAAAAATACCATCTAAACCTATTTTACCAAATTCATTAACTAAGACTGCCCAAGTTTCATTAGCTGGTTTTTGTTGGAGCAAATCTAAAATAGCGGTTGTTTTCCCAACGCCTAGAAAGCCCATAATCAGGTTGGTAGGGACATGTGTTAGTTTTTTATGTGCCGTTTTTGTCATAAAGATAAGGACAGTGTTGCTTGTTTAAGTCAGGATTGAATATTTTGAATGGTATCGTATCCGNTTGCGCTTAATGCTTAAGGTTTCAAGGCGTTGATAAATGTTAAGGGGGTCTAAGAGACGTAAGGACAGTTATTTTACTGTTTTTTGAAAAACGGATCGGTTTTAATGGGNGTGTCAAGGGTTTTTTGTCTTTTAAACACATTAAAGTCAGGAGGCCGATGTAATTCACCAAGCAAGTGCTATAAGTCTTTGTTTCTTAATAGGTATGTCATAACCAATTGATTTTTAAGTACTTTTTTGCCTGTATAAATTTTAGTCAGCACCGCAACTTTATTGAAACAATAACGGTTATGGAGCCTAAAAGACAATTAATCCACAAAGTTATGCACATTTTCTGTGTATAACTTTTCTGGGACAAAATAGGGCTTTTTCGGTCAAGAAAAGACGATTTTTAAAGACGGTTAAGAGTGAGATAGAAAATTTCATTTTGTTGTGTTTTGGATTTTTTAAACATAAATAGCGATAACGGTGATTTATATAACTGTTTCTGAGTGCTATGGTAGAGCCTCAAAAAAACAACCCCAAGGAGTGCCGGATATGGCGTTAGTTTCACTGCGACAACTTTTGGATTATGCTGCCGAACATAATTTTGCCGTTCCAGCCTTTAATGTCAGTAATATGGAGCAGGTACAAGCCATTATGCAGGCAGCCCATGCGTGTGACAGTCCTGTTATTATGCAAGGCTCAGCAGGCGCCAATAGGTACGCAGGAGAAGTGTTCTTACGCCATTTGATTGCTGCAGCCGTAGAGCAATACCCGCATATTCCCGTTGTTATGCATCGGGATCATGGGCCGTCGCCAAAGATTTGTGCACAAGCGATTCAGTCAGGTTTTAGTTCGGTGATGATGGACGGTTCTTTGCTCGAAGATATGGTAACCCCTGCTTCGTTTGAATATAACGTAGCGGTGACGCAAACGGTGGTTAATATGGCACATGCTTGCGGTGTTTCAGTTGAGGGTGAGATCGGTTGTTTAGGGTCGCTAGAAAATAAACCGGAAGCGAGTAGCGAGACTAACGCTTCGTCAGCGGCTGTTAATAACAGTCAGTTGTTGACCGATCCGGAGGAGGCCGTTGAATTTGTTAAACAAACACAAATAGATGCCTTGGCTGTTGCAATTGGCACCAGTCATGGCGCTTATAAGTTTAGCAAACCACCTACAGGTGATGTTTTGGTGATAAGTCGTTTGAAACTGTTACAACAACGTTTACCTAATACGCATTTTGTGATGCATGGGTCAAGTTCTGTTCCTCAAGACTGGTTAAAAATCATTAATAGTCATGGCGGCGATATTCCCCAAACCTACGGCGTACCGGTTGCAGAAATTGTGGAAGGAATTAACTATGGTGTACGTAAGGTCAATATTGATACCGATCTACGGATGGCGTCAACCGGTGCGATACGGCAATATATCGCACAGTCAGGCAATGCTTCAGACCTTGACCCTCGAAAAATTTATCAAGCAGCTCGGGATGCTATGCAAGCACTTTGTCAGACGCGCTATGAAGTTTTTGGCAGTGCGGGGCATGCCGGTCAAATTAAACCGATTCCTTTGGCTGGGATGGTAGCGTGTTACCAGTAGTTTAGTGGGATTGCAGGTTAATATGAGTGACTCACTATTTACGGTGTGTCTTTTTGAACAACTATTTTTTTAAAATTATGAATACCGATACCGTTCTTGCTATTGCTCAGCAAAGCCGCGAGGCATCGCGGCTGTTATCGTTAACGTCTGAGTCCTTACGTAACAGTGCATTGATTCAAATGGCTCAGGCGCTAGAGGCGATTCAGTCTCAGGTGTTTGCTGTTAATGCTCAAGAGGTGGAAAAAGCCAGACAAANGGGGCAGACAGCGGCGATGGTGAAACGCTTAACTCTGGATGAAAAGGTCTTTCAATACATGCTTTCAAGGCTCAGAAAAGTAGCGCAGGCACCGGATCCGTTAAATCGTGTATTGGAAGGTCATGCCAACCCAAATGGATTGCAGGTTTTTAAAAAGTCGGTACCCATCGGTGTGGTGGGTATGATTTATGAGTCCAGACCCAATGTTACCAGCGATGCTGTAGGCGTTTGTATTAAAAGTGGTAATGCGATTATTTTACGCGGGGGTTCAGAGGCATTAGAAACCAATGTATTGTTAGCTGATGCAATGATTAACGGTGCGCTCGATGCTGGGTTGCCGGCACATGCCATACAGATTATTCGCACGCCGGGACATGAATCGGTAGGTGAGTTACTGACTATGAATGAATATGTTGATGTTTTGATTCCCCGTGGAGGTAAGGGGTTGATTAAACGTATTGCCGAGGGAACGCGAATTCCCGTGATTAAACATTACGACGGTATTTGTCATCTCTATATTGCTGATGATGCAGATTTAGAGCAAGCTGTTGCATTGGCAGTGAATTCAAAATGCCAAAGTGTTGAAGTATGTAATGCCTTAGAAACGCTTTTAGTTGATCAAAACGGTGCTGAGAAAATTTTGCCCTTACTGCAAGCGGCATTTGCGGCTCAGGGTATTGCGTTAAGAGGGTGTGAACACACAGGAAAAATTTTAGCAGGCATTGATTTGGCAACCGAAGAAGACTGGCGCAGTGAATATTTAGCACCAATTTTGTCAATAAAAATTGTCAGCGGTCTGGAAGCGGCAATGGCGCATATTAATTACTATGGGTCGGGGCATACCGATGGTATTGTGACCCAAAGCTTAATGAGGGCCCAGCAGTTTGAGCAACAGATTGATTCGGCATCGGTATTAATTAACGCCTCGACAAGGTTATCAGGGGGAGGGGATTATGGTTTGGGGTCAGTTGTCGGTATCAGTACCGATAAATTACACGCTCGGGGTCCGGTGGGTCCTGAGCAGTTAACAACTTACAAATGGGTGGTCTATGGGGAGGGTCATTTAAGAGCTTAGGGTTTAAAAAAGTGTCTAATGAGTGACTTTCCGGTTATGGAAATTTGACGTCGGTATTAACTCGTACTTACTAATCTAGAAATGTTTAACGATGCAGGTATGCATTTTTAAACAGGTTGATTTGATAATGATAAAAACTTTACCTAAAATATTTTTGGTTTTGTCGTTTATTTTATGTTCAGGTGCATATGGCGATAGTTGCTGGCAATTTGATCTTAATGATTGTCGGGTAAAAGCAGAACAAGGCCATCTTGATGCAGTATATAACTTAGGTGTTATTTACTACACGGGGCAAGGCGTTTCGAGGGATTATAAAGAGGCGGTGAGGTGGTATCAAAAGTCAGCAGCGAGAGGACATTCCAGAGCATTATATAATTTAGGGCTCATGTCTGTTCAGGGTCAGGGTGTTTCTCAAGATCATCAAGAAGCGGTTCGGTTGTTTAAAAAATCAGCAGAATATGGTTATACGCCGGCAAAAAACAATTTAGGGGTAATGTATTATAATGGCGAGGGTGTNCCTCAGGACTATAGAGNAGCGCTTCNGTGGTTTAGTAAAGCTGCCGGAGAGGGGGATGTGGATGCACCTTTTCATTTAAGTGAAATGTATCGCCTAGGNAAAGGCGTTATAAAAGATTATGGTTTAGCATATATGTACGCAACGATTGCACTGTTAAAGGGTAATATAAATGCGAGTCAGGAGCGTGAGATATTGAGTCAATTCCTGACAGTACCGGAACGTAAAGTAGCACAAGATTTAGCAGAGCATTGGTTGCGCAAGCATGAAAACATTTGAAAGATGAAAACTAAAAGATAAAGGTTGCCGCATAATCTATTTGAAGAGGTGTTTTGTGAAGAAGATGAATTTCAAAATAAATGTGGAACCACGTATATTTAAAGAGCTAATGTTATAAGGAATTTTTATGGGATTGTTAGATAATTTTTTTGGTGCGCGAGAAGGGTTTGTAAAGACGTTGTATAAGAGCGGAGAAAAGCAATATGAAGGGCACATCAAGGATGGTAAACAATATGGTTTGTGGACTGGTTTTTATGAAAGTGGACAGAAAAAGAATGAGGTTCACTTTGAAAAAGGTAAGAAAGTTGGACTGAACACCATCTGGTTTGAGAGCGGGCAGAAGAAAGGCGAAGAAAGGTATAAGGATGATGAGTTAGATGGTTCTTACACTGAATGGTTTGAGGATGGTCGAGTTAAGTATGCAGCCTTTTTCAAGGACGGTGTGTTGGTTGAGAAAGATGGTGAGAGTGCCGAATAGAGAACAATAGTGGTAAAGTTGTGTGGGTTTTAAAGGAAACCGATGAATAAACAAATGCAGCAGATAATGTTTGTTTTTTTGTACTCAATAGTGACAGGTGTTTATGGGAATTATTGATGCATGTAGGATATTAGCAGAAGACGGTGATTCTGAAGCACAAGTGACCTTAGGCGTTATGTATGAACGAGGGCAAGGCGTTCCACAGAATTATGCCGAAGCCTTTTTGTGGAATAGTAAGGCTGCAGAACAAGGACATGCACAGGCACAATATAATCTTGGGGTGATGTATAAAAAGGGTCAGGGCGTTTTAAAAGATGATAGTGAGTCAGTTCTATGGTATAGGAAGGCCGCTGAGCAAGGGAATAAGGATGCACAAGTTAATCTAGGGTTAAGGTATTCTAATGGTCAGGGTGTTCTTAAGGACTATACCGAAGCGGTTAAATGGTATAGAAAGGCCGCTAAACAAGACTGTGCACAGGCTCAAGTTAATCTAGGATTCATGTATGCCAAGGGTCAAGGTATTAGGCAAGATGAAAAAGAAGCAGTTAAGTGGATTTTGAAAGCGGCCGAACAAGACGATGTTCAAGCGCAAGTTAATTTGGCGCTTATGTATGCGAATGGCCAAGGTGTTTCACAGGACTATAAAGAAGTGGTTAAATGGTATCTTAAAGCGGCAGAGCAGGGTGATACCCAGGCACAAGTCAATCTCGGTGTAATGTATGCAAACGGTGATGGTGTGTTAATCAATTATGTGAAGGCACATATGTATTGGTCAATAGCGGCAGAAAAGGGCGATCAAGATGCGATCAATAACAGGGATTTAGTTTCTGGAATGATGTCATCTGTAGAATTAACAAAAGCGCATGTGATGGCTCAAGAGTGGCTGCAAGATCACGCCTAAGAGCGGCTATAAAGAACCAATCTAGGCAAGTTTTTATTAAGTGAATTGTTTTAAAAGAAGACTCTCTGTGGTCGTTTTTACGACGTGATAATTTATCCTTTTTTCTGGCTGATTTTCACCTCAAAATTTAATTTTGAGAACCCATCGGTATTCCGGTAAATAGTGACGCCTAATTTTCTGTTGTGGGTTGTTTTTTCCTTCCTATGTGTACTGTGTTTTTAGAAAAGTATATTGTCCAGATAGCTAAAAAGCAGGATTTATGAATCATTAATTTTGTCGCTTAATTATTAAAAAAATTACTGTTTTTCTGGGTTTGATCTTTCGTTCATACCGTTGTAACGATGAACTTGAATGAAAGGCCTTTTTTATCTTGTTTTGTTTTAGGTAATCAAGCTATATTTCAGTTATAACTTTATGAGTGATGTAACGTAAATGTTTTTTAAAAATAATTAGACAATGAGTAGGGGTCATGAAAATTTATAAAAAAGTTAGCATTACCGCGGGATTGTTGTTGTTTGTCATTGGCCTGCCGAGTATGGGGGAGCCGTATGAGTATTGTTACCATAACTGTGAGGTGACTCATAATAACCCTTATCGATCTTTTGAACGGCCTCATGACTCTCGATTATTAATACAGTGTCGAAAACAATGTGATGAGGCCTTTCCTNTAGCAGCAGAGAAAGCAGAAAAGAAAGCAGAAAAGAAAGCAGAAAAGAAGAGCCAAGAAGAAAACAAAAAAAGCAGTTGGGATAAATGGTGTTTTTGGTGTGATTAGTTCAGTGCATGGGTTGTTGTTTGACTGGGTTTGACTGACTCTAAGCTAAAAAAATAATTGGGTAATATGGAAACCCCACAGACATATTTGAGTTTATATTTAAGTTCAAACGAGCAGCGCTGGTCTTTGTTTATCACGGTAGTGATTGCCTTGATTATTCTTACACCGCTGTGTGGTCTATTCTTTCAATGCGGTTGTGATTGGCCAGGGTTTGGGCTGGATATGCGATGTAATATTCATCAGGCGAATTTAAAATCCCCCTGCCCATGGTGTACCTCACTCGCGAGAGGCTTGTTATCCGTTGGAGTGGCAATGGTGGTTGCCGTTGTGGTTGCCATGGTATCTATTGCTTATCTTGCTCCGCGTAGTCAGGTAGTGACTATTTTTGCCGGTATTTTGTTTGGTGTTGTTAGCTTTATCGTTGCTTTAGGCGGAGCGGCCATGTTTACCTTATTGCTGATTTGAATCAAATTAGGAACTAAGTACAAGGTAGGAGAGGAGTTGCTGTGATCGTTTTGCTAATAATGAAGTAACTTTGTGGCGGTAATGCTGCGGACTCAGTTTTATCCGTACTCATTAAGGCCTAAATTTAAGTTAAAATAATGGTTGGTTAATTTTAAGTTGTAAATTATGAAAAAAGATATTCTCGATGCTGATTTTGAATCCTTTTCCTTTTCAGATGAAATTTTGGCGGCAATTAAAAACATGGGGTTTGAAAATCCAACCGAGATTCAGATTAAAACAATACCTGCTGTGTTAGAAGGCAACGATGTACTTGCGCGTGCTGATACAGGTTCTGGGAAAACGGCTGCTTTTGTATTACCGTTACTCGATAATCTGAGTAATCAGAACGTTTATGCGCAAAAAGGACGTAGTAAACGTTTTGATGCAAGCACCCGAGTGGCCAGTAATTGTGTGCAAATAGTGGTGCTGGTACCCACGCGGGAGTTAGCCATTCAGGTGGCAGAAGTCTTTTCAACAGTTGCTGAAAATATTCAGCCTGCTATTAAGTGTTTAAGTGTTTATGGCGGCGTGAAGATTAATCCTCAAATGCAGGCCTTGCGAGGCGGTGTGGATGTCTTAGTGGCAACGCCTGGACGATTACTTGATTTAGTTGATCAAAACGCGATTAAGTTTAACCAAGTGAAAGCCTTGGTGATTGATGAAGTAGATCGCTTAATGAAGGGTGATTTTCAGGAAGAGATCGAGCGACTCAGTAAATTATTACCTAATAAACGCCAGAATTTGATGTTTACGGCGACCTTTCCTGAAAGTATTACTACGCTGGTTCGTGATGTGTTGAATACACCTGAAATTATNAATATGGATGNGTTTNTTGATGAGTTGGAAATCGAGCAACGCGCCATTACGGTTAATCATCATCAAAAAAATGATCTGNTAGCACATTTATGNCGNGAAAATGATTGGCAACAGATTCTGGTTTTTTGTAGTGCCAAGCGGACGTGNGATAATTTGGTTAAAAAGCTTGAGAAAAGANGTATTGAAGCAGTGGCGATGCATTCGAATAAAGAACAATCCGTACGCAGTGCGGCACTTAAGAATTTTAAGGCNGGGGCGATTCGTATTTTAGTTGCTACAGATGTAGCCGCCCGCGGTATTGATATTGATCAATTACCGTGTGTTATAAATTATGATTTACCGCGCTCGCCCAATGATTATGTGCATAGAGTCGGGCGGACCGGTCGAGCTGGGGAAAAAGGCTTGGTTATTTCTTTAATTTCACACCATGAATTTCAACATTTCTTAGTAATAGAGAGGCGTAATGGACTTAACATAGCGCGAGAAGAGATAGACGGATTTATGCTGGACAGCGTTGCCCCGCCGTTGCCGCGAAAGAGCCCAAAGATTAAAAAAACAAAGTTAACTAAAAAGCAAAAAATACAATCTAAAAGAGAGCAAGAGCCTGTTCAAGATTCAGGAGACAACAGTCATCAGGACCACAGTGAAACTGAACCAGTGGAGTCCACTGT
>JGI26381J51731_1001020_pt1 | contig 13471 bp, 12 predicted proteins | sample SaaInlV_165m_DNA_3_FD_51731 | JGI IMG/M metagenome (IMG submission 51731) | reverse complement strand
AACTTTCAAAATTGGCTAGAAAAAGACATGGTGCTAATGATCATAAAAGCAATATTACCGACTGGTAATATAAAATAAAAATTTGGGCGCTGCTTAATTGTGGCGCCCTTTTTTTTAGAAATTTAGAAAATGACAGATAAAAAAAATAACGAAGAACTTAGACCTACCAAAATGAGAGGAGTGGTCTTCCCTAAAGCTAAATATGGCGTTATATTAGCTATAATAATAATAATTTTAGTAAATTTGATTTATTACAAAGATAAAATTTCAAATTTTTTTAGTGTTTAATTTTATTTATCAATCACTAGTCATTGACCAATCATCATTTATGGTAAGTATTAATCTATAAACTTCGTTTATTTTAAATGAATTTGTATAAATTTTTTTTGTAATTGGATTAATAACATAATATCCCTTTTCCTCTTTGGTCAAATATCCCACGTATTGCTTATTATCTTCTGCAATTCCTAAACAAATTTTATCAGATAAAAATTTAAAAAAATTTTCACAACTATTGTTATCTAGTCCTCGTTGAGAAAATATAAATAATTGTCTGTTAAGAAGTGAAGTAATACTTTGATATCTATAAACAATCATTGGTTTAAAGTTTATATAAATATTTTGAGGAATTTTTAATGAGGATGTTTCGTTAGGAAGCAAGGGCAATATGTCAAAGTTTTTAGTGATACTACCATTAATTTGGACCTCGTATTCACTTATATTTTGTAACCCTGAAAGCTCAATCCACTGATTTAAAAACATTTTATTTAAGTCTGGATAAACACTATAAAGTGCAATTGCATTATCAAATGAAGTAACAAAATTTCTATTATTCTTCATACGAGTTATAGTGTTTTCATTTATTCCTGTTTTCTTTGATGTAGTAACTTGTTTTTCCTTAAGAGATAAATCTTTGAGAAAATCTGAGATAATTTTTTTTCTAGTTTGAATTTGTTCGTCGACTCTTTTCTTTAAAGAATTATCTTTTTCTATTTCTTGTTGCATTTTAATTTACCGATTAAATAATATTTTATATTATGTATAATATTATGTATAATCTATAATTTTTCATCTTTTGCTAAAAACATTATAAATATTGTACTTTTTAAATTATCTTTCAAAAAAATTCTACCTGGAATTGATTATCAACCTATATTAGAAAAAAAAATTTTTAATCTATCGAAAAAAAATCTCACCAGTGGTAGGTTTTATTACAAATAATATAACTTTGGGAGGAGGAAACATGATTAAGAAAAAAGAAAAGTCTACTAAATTAGTTAAGAATAAAAGTAGAAGAAAAGTTTTAAAAACTTTAGGTTCTGCTGCTTTACTAGCTGGTGCTTCAAATTTTTTACCTATGCCATGGATTAGAAAAGCTGACGCATCGAATCATGTATTAATTGGTATACCTTCATCATTATCAACACCCTACGGTGTAGCTGATGATCAAGATCACTTAAATGGTACTATTATGGCCATTGAAGCAATTAATGCTAAAGGTGGAGTTCAAGGAAGAGAGATAAAAACTTTCGTTCCTGACTATGATAAGCTATCTGCTGAAAGTACACAATCCGCTATTGCAGCTTGTATAGATAAGAAAGTTCATGCAATTTCAAATGCATTTACTTTTGCTCCAATTCCTGGAATGGATACATCAACTAAATGGAAAGCTCCATATCTACAAGGTAATACTCAAAGACTTGCTACAGAGGAATTCAAAAAAAATCCTAAGAAGTATAGTCACGTATTACAAACTGATCCATCAGAGGTAAATTATGGTTGGACTTATCCAATGTGGCTTGATGCAATGAAAGCAACTGGAACATGGAAACCTGTAAACAATAAAGTTCACATAATCTCTGAACAAACTGGTTATAACCAAACAATTTTGAAAGCTGCAAAAGAGTCTTTAGCAAAATCTGGTTGGGAACTAGCTGGGGATACCCAAATTCAGTATCCTGTAAATGATTGGGGACCAGTAATCCGAGAATTAAAAAAAGTTGGTGCTGGAGCAATTATGTGTAACCACTGGATGGCAGCTGAAGAAGCTGCTTTTTGTAAACAGTTTAGAGCTGATCCTGTACCAGGAGCTTTAGTTTATGTGCAGTACGGTGCATCTCAACCTGAATTTTTAGAACTTGGTGGAAGAGCAATGGAAGGTTTCTGTTGGAGTACAGTTCTAGGTGTTTATGGAGACAAAATAGGACAAGATTTTAGAAAAGCTTATCTAAAAAGATTCCCTGAGTTTGGAACATATAAGAAGAACACAATGGGACTTGTCTACACTGGTAATGGGTATGATATTGTAAATTATCTAGCTGCTTCTTGGAATGCTACTGGAGCTCTTGGGCTTAATGATGCTGATTTCAAGAAAAATTGTGATTGGATAAGAACAAACCCATTTAGAGGTGTTTGCGGAATGATGGACATGAATAATGAGTATCAAGAAGCTCTACATTTCCCTGATAATGGATTTGGAAACCAATCAAACTCTCATGAGACAGGAATGGGACAATTGTTTGTTCAAGTTCAAAATGTTCAACACAAGATCATATGGCCAAATGATTATAGCGAATCTAAATTACAGGGCTGTGATTGGTGGTAAGATCTAGTTAGCTAGTTTTAAAAGAGGGCGACCACTCGCCCTCTTTTTATATCAATTCAAATAATAGAAAATAAAAGAAGTATGAATAAAGAGTTGGCTAAAAATTTTTTTTCTTGCAAAAATATTGGTATTGACTTGGGTGGAAGAGAAATATTGAGAAATATCAATATTGATATAAAGCCAGGTGAAGTTTTGGGTATTATTGGTCCAAATGGAGCAGGTAAAACTTCTTTAATAGAAATACTATCAGGAAGATACAAACAAAAAACTGGTGATGTAATTTACAAAGATCAAATAATTAATAATAAGCCTCTTTATGAAAGAGCGCGAATGGGTATTGGTAGAACTTATCAAACCCCTGTTGTACCTGAAGAATTAACTGTTGGTGAAACTCTTAAGGCTGCAAGACAATCTACAAAACCATATTTACCCGTAACAGATGCTGAATATGCTGCAGATTTAGTTAAATTTAAAGTTAATTGGGATACAGCTAATACAGAACTTGAAACTTTTAACAGAAGAAAACTTTTAATGACCAGTGTCTTAATGAGAGAACCAGATATCATTTTAATGGATGAGCCTGCTTCTGGTTTAATAAATGCAGAAATAGATGAAATTGATAATACATTACGAATGCTATCAAAAGAAATGAACATAGCAGTCTTAATTGTAGAGCATAGAATTGAATTACTAGAGACAATTGCAGACAGGGTTGTTGTAATGGATGCTGGTGAAATTATTGCAGAAGGAAATTTAGAGGATGTTATTAATAATCAAAAAGTAAAAGAGGCTTATTTTGAAGGTTAAATTTTATGAGTAATATTTTAGAGATTAAGGGTTTATCAGCAGGCTATGGTCCTTTACAAGTAATTCATGATTTAGATCTTATAATCCAATCTGGTGAGCGTGTTGGAATTGTAGGATTAAATGGACATGGAAAGACAACTTTATTTTATGCTATTGCTGGACTTACTCATTGGCAAAGAGGTTCTATAAGAATTAGTGGTAAAGAAATTGGTCGAACTAGAAGTCAAGGACCAGGAAGGTATACTCATATAGTTGTAAAAGAAGGCCTTGCAATTATGCCTCAAGGAGATGAAATATTTCATGGTCTTACTGTTGAAGAACATTTAGATAGTGGCGCATTCACTCCCGAGTCCTGGAAAAATAGAAAACAGAAAAGAGAAGAAATTTTAGAAATTTTTGAGCCATTAAAGAAACTAATTCACACTCCTGTTGGAAGACTCTCCGGAGGAGAAAGAAGAATGGTTTCTATAGGTAGAGGTATGATGTCAGAAGCAAAACTCTATATGGCAGATGAGCCTACATTAGGTTTGGCTCCTAAAATTGGTAAAGGTGTATTGGAAGCTTTACTAAAAATTAATTTAAAAGATTCTGCAATGATTATTGCTGAACAAAACGTGGCATTATTAGAGGGTAAAGTAGATAGAATTATTGGTATGCATGCAGGTAAGCTTAAAGGTGAAGCTTCATCCTCTCTATCAATGGGTTTAAAAAACTAATTATTATGAATGATATAATTTTTTTAATCATTAATGGAATAACAGTTGCTTCAATATATGGACTTATTGCTGTTGCGGTATCAATTACTTGGTCAGCTTTGGGATTATTAAACTTAAGCTATGGTTTTATATTTTCATTCGCTGGTTATGGTGCATGGTTAGCTGAAAGATATTTATACGGTGAACCAATTTTTGTAATGTTCATGGGTATAGCGGCAGGTATAGTTGGTAGTGTAATGGTATGTCTGCTAGTATTTATCCCAGTTCACGATAAACCAAATTTTACTATTAGAGGCATGATAGGAACATTAGCAATAAGTCTAATCGGTGGACAAGTTTTACTTCAAAATTTTGGACCTAAAGCAAAACTTCTTCCAGAATTTTTTGGTTATGGCAAAGTAAAAATTCTAGACATAACAATTACTGCAGATAAAATTGGAATAATTTGTTCTTCAATTATAATGCTTATAATTGTTGTAAGGTGGATGAAATCTAGCAGAAGAGGATTAGAAATTAGAGCTATGATGATGAATCCTCATGCAGCGAGTATTGTTGGTATTGGTGTGCGTAAAACAGGAATATATGTAATGGCAGTAACTGGTGCTATGACTGGTCTTGCTGCTGTTCTGCTATCTCAAACATATTATCTATCTCCATTTAGTGGTCTAACACCAATGATTAAAGGTGTGAGTATAGCTTTAATGGGTGGACTGGGTAGCGTCAGAGGAGCTGTGATTGCATCAATTATTTTAGGATTTAATGAAGCAATAACTTCAAAATTTTTGGGTGGAAGATATGTTTTAATGACTCAGTTTTTATTAATCATAATCGTACTTATTATCAGACCAAGAGGTATTTCTGGTATCTTAGATAAAGCGAGAGAAGCATGAGTGAAATTAAGGAAAAAAAAACCAAGACTTGGAAAAATCCTTTGGCTGTCTGGGGGTCTAAAGGTGGTAATCATGAAGTTCCTACTCCAGAATATAAAAATCCTCATCAAATTTGGAGAGATACAAAAACTTTTAAAGTTCCAACTTCAAAAATTGGGAGATTTCATTATGAATACAAATCAAGTAATCATGGTGAAAAAATNTGGAATAGANTGAGATGGTGGCCNACTAGAAGAACAATATTATGGACACAAGGTATTTATAACAGAAAGAGTCTTAAACCAGAAAAAATCAGAAAAGATAANAGACCAATATTTTGGTTATTAAGTTTATTGTTTTTGGCAATAGCTCCATTCATTTTGCCAGATGGNTATAAAAATAGCTTACTAACTGCTGGAGGAATATTTGGTATCTATGCATCAATAAATCTTTGCTGGACACTTGTAATTGGAACTGCAGGAATATTTTCTTTAGCTACATTTGCCATAGTTGGATTGTCAGCATTTTTAACTACCTGGTTGTCTATAAATTTAGGCTTACCGTGGTGGATGTTACCAATAATTGGTATGGTTGTTGGGCTAGCTTTTGGAATAATAATAGCCCTACCCGCTTTAAGATTAGATGGATTTTATTATGGACTATTAACTCTAGGTCTTAACGAGCTCTGCAGGGTATTTATCACAACATCACACGCATTTGGTGCTTCATCTGGTGGATTGTATGGAGCTGATACTTTTATTAATGAAAACTGGGCTCCTATGACACAAACTCTCGTACAGTATTATTCTGGATTTGCCTTATTAATTGCTGCACTTTTTCTATTTAGATTTGTAGATGGAAAAAGATTAGGTAGAATTTTAAAGTTAGCACCTGAAAAAAAAGAAGCCTTCGCAGAAGCATCAGGNGTTAACTATAAAAGGGCAAGAGTTACTGTTTTTTTAATATCATCAATCGCATTAGGATTTATTGGAGGGTTCTATGCTGCTTATTATAGAGGCAGTGCATTTGANATATTCTCTTTTCATACAGTAATCATGGGTTTAGCAATGATNACAATTGGTGGCATTGGAAGAGCTGATGGTGCNGTTGCAGGTACTTTAATCATAGTAATTATAGATAGAGTTCTAGTAGAACTTGGTCCATGGAGATATATCATAATAGGATTATTAATGATGTTTATAATTCTTTTTTTAAAGAATGGAATTTTTGGAATAAGAAAACAATTTAAAGATTGGAGAGATAAAAAAAAAGGTGAAGCAAGATCTTCAAGATTAGAAAGAGGAGGAGAAATGTTACCAGAGCAAGCAACAGAGACTGACAATAAAGATGAAATATACAGAAAAAGATACGACAAAATGCAAAGAGAGTTCTTAAAAACTTTAATTTGCGATGAAATACTCGAAGAGCACAAAAATAAACCCCTTGGACAGCATAGTGAAGCTCTTGAAAGAGTTTTATATTATTTTAGACGTGGAGCTATGAACGATAAGTATGTTGTTAAATGCGAAGAGCCATTTAAGAAATATAAAATCATGGCTTTATCAGGAGTTCGAGGTAGATCTCCACGTTTAGTTGAAGATAAAGTCTACAATACTGTAGATCAAGCTTATCACGGATTATTTTTAAGACGTGTTCAAGATTTAATGGAGGCATAATGGCAGAAATAAAATTATTTGGTTACACTAATAAACTCTCTGTAAAACCAGGAGAAAATATTGATTTTCACGTGTCTGCAGATGGGACACAATCAGCAGATGCTCAGCTAGTAAGAATTATTCATGGTGATGAGCATCCAAATGGTCCTGGATATATGGATGAAGAAATAGAATCTGATTTAAATGGAAAGTGGGATGTNAAAAAACAATTTACTCAGCTTGGTTCTTACTTAAGAGTAAATGATCCAAATAATTTATTAGCAATAGATGGAGATTTTACGGTTTTTGGTTATATAAATCCATCAACTCCAAATACTGGAGCTCATCAATGGCTTTTTTGTAGGTGGGATAACAAAACAAACAAAGGTTATGGTNTAGGTATAAATAAAGATGGTTATTTAGAACTTGTTGTAGGAAATGGCAAAGAAGTAGATTACTTATACTCAGAATTGCCTTTGGTTAAAAAAGTTTGGTATTTTGTTGGTGCAACATTCAATTATAAAACTGGAGAAGCAACTTTATATCAAGAGGGAGTTGTTAATCGTTACAATTCACTTTTAGGTAAAGTAGTTCCTTATGATTATAGATCTCATACCAAAACTACTTTTAGATTTAAACAAGTAAATGATCCTCAAACACCATTTATAATTGCTGGAGCAATCGATGATCATGAACTTAGAGGAAAATTTGTTTCAGGAACTTATGCAGGTAAAATAGATAGACACGGAGTTTATAACAAAGTTTTATCTAAGGAAGAATTAGACAAAATTTGCAGTGGAGAATTTCCAGATAAAAATTCTTTGGTTACTTATTGGGACACAACTGAGGGACATACTGAAAATGGCATCAGCAATGATGTAATTGATACTGGTCCAAATAAATTAAATTCAACAGGTTTTAATCACCCTGTTAGATGCATGACAGGTTGGAATTGGTCAGGAAAAAATGATTGCTTTAGACTTTCTCCTAAAGAATATGGTGGAATTGATTTTCATCCAGACGCAATAACAGACGCAGGCTGGGATGTTGCTAAAACATTTACTTTACCTGAAAATTTAAAAAGTGGAGTTTATGCATTCAGATTAAGAGCAGGTAATGGCAAAGGTTTAGGTGAAGAATATATTGTATTTTTTGTAAGAGCAAAAAAACCTAAAGCAAAAATTTGTTTTCTAGTACCTACGGCAAGTTATTTAGCTTATGCAAATGAAAAATTAAGTTTTGAGGCGCAAATAATTCAACCAATGACAGGGCAACCTCCAACAATAACAGATATTGATGTTGAACAATATAAAAACCCTGAATTTGGTTTGTCTACATATGATAGTTTTGCTGATGGAGCGGGTGTTTGCTTTACCTCTTATAAAAGACCTATTTTAAATATGAGACCAAAATATAGAACTTCAGGAATGGGAATAACTTGGCAGTTACCTGCTGACTTATCTATTATTGGTTGGCTTGAACATCATTACAAGGATGCTTATGAAATAGTTACAGATGAAGATCTACATAAAGAAGGTCTTGATGCAATTAAACCATATAATTGTGTTATTTCAGGTACTCACCCTGAATATACATCAGAAAAAATGCTAGATGCTATGGAGGATTTTGTGGCTGAAGGTGGCAGATTCATTTATATGGGTGGAAATGGTTTCTATTGGGTTGTGGGTTTCTACGATGATCAACCTTGGTGTATGGAAGTTAGAAAACTTGATGCTGGAATGAGAGCATGGGCAGCTAAACCAGGTGAATATTATATGCAAACAACAGGAGAACGAGGTGGTTTGTGGCGTATGCGAGGTAGAGCCCCACAAAAATTCTCAGGTGTTGGATTTATTGCAGAAGGATTTGATACAGCGGAACCTTATAGAAAAATGCCTGATGCATGGCACCGAACTGTGTCTTGGATAACAGAGGGTGTTGAGGGTGAAATTTTTGGTGATCACGGATTAGCTTATGGTGGTGCCGCAGGTATCGAGCTTGATAGGTATGATTTATCACTTGGAACACCTCCTCATACAAAAATAGTTGCATCTTCAGGTGGTCATAGTGATAATTATGTGCTTGTAACTGAAGAGTTATTATATGCATATGCTGGTTTGGTTGGGTCATTAGATTACAGAATTAGAGCTGATATGACTTACTTTACTGCACCTAACGATGGAGCTGTATTTTGTACAGGATCAATTGGTTATGGACAAGCATTACCAAGCAATAACTTCAGTAATAGTGCTTCAACTGTTCTTAAGAATGTTGTAGATGCATTTGCTAAGGAGGGAAAACTTCCTGGTGGGAAATGGACTTTAGAAGAAAAACAATGGAAATAATTAAAATATAAAGTAATGATAACTTTATTAATAGTTGTAATTTTAATAGCTTTATTAGCTGCACTATTAATATTTTTGTATGCCTAAAGATAAGAATATATGTGTGGAATAGTTGGTATTTATCTAAAATCTGAAAAATTTGAGTCCTCATTAGGAAAAATGCTTTCAGATATGTTAGTTAATATGGGGTCTAGAGGTCCTGATAGTGCAGGATTTGCAATATATAAAAAAGAAGAAGATGGGGAATACAAATATTCATTATGTCTTAATAATTTAAGTTTTGAAAAATTTAAAAATGAACTACAAAATAAGATTAGTTTTTCAGATATTGAAGAAAATTCTGACCATGTAATTGTAAAATCTAAAGATAATCCAAAAAAAGTTTTAGAGATGATAACAAGAGTATTCAAAGAAGTTTCTATTGTTGGTTATGGAAAGTCAATTGAAATATTTAAACAAGTTGGTGAACCAAAAGATGTTGTAAAAAAATTTAATCTTGAAAGTTTTAGTGGTACTCATGGTATTGGCCACACTAGAATGGCTACTGAAAGTGCAATTACTACTGACGGTTCACACCCCTACTCTACTGGTGAAGATGAATGTTTGGTTCATAATGGATCATTATCTAATCATAATAATTTAAGAAGAAAACTAAAAAAAAATGGTATAAATTTTAATTCAGAAAATGATACTGAAGTTGCAGCAGGCTATATNTCTAATAACCTATCAAGCAAAAAAACATTAAAAGAGACTNTGAAAAAAGGGCTTAATGATTTAGATGGATTTTATACTTTTATTACAGGTACAAGAAAAGGGTTNGCAGTNTTAAGAGATGAAATTGGATGTAAACCAGCAGTAATAGCTGAGACAGATGATTATGTTGCAATTGCATCAGAGTTTCAAGCAATGGCACATTTACCCAACGTAAATAGTGCAAAAATCTTTGAACCTGAACCAGGTATTGTTTACTCATGGGGAAATTAATGGAATTAGATTTAAAAAAAATTAACTTAAGAGAAGTAAATGAAAAGTTACAAAATTTAGATCGCAAACAAAATCAAAGAGACTTTAGTATAATAAATCCAGAGGGAAACCATGCAATATGTGCTGGATTAACTGAAGAAATGAATGTGAACATTAAAGGTCATGTTGGTTATTATTGTGCGGGTATGAATCAAAAAGCAAACATCACTATTGATGGTAATGTTGGAACAGGTGTTGCTGAAAATATGATGTCTGGCAAAGTTCATGTAAAAGGTAATACTTCCCAATCTGCGGGTGCTACTGCGCATGGTGGTTTATTAGTTATAGATGGTGATGCAAGCTCCAGATGTGGAATATCAATGAAAGGTGTTGATATAATAGTTAAAGGGTCAGTTGGTCATATNTCAGGATTCATGTCTCAATCAGGTAATTTGATTGTATGTGGTGATGCTGGAGAAGCTTTGGGTGATAGTTTATACGAAACGAATATTTATATCAGAGGTAAGGTGAAATCCCTAGGTGCAGATTGTATAGAAAAAAAAATGGATAAAAAACATATTAAAAAATTAAGTAAATTTTTGAAAGTGGCGAATATAAAAAATCTTAAAGCTGAAAGTTTTAAAAGATATGGATCAGCAAGAAAATTGTATAACTTTAAAGTAGATAATATAGGAAATTATTAAATATGACCAAAAATAACAAAACACTTCCAAGACAGTCATGGACGTTTGATGAATATACTAATTCAGAAATAAGAAGAGCAGCATCAACTGGCATTTATGATATTAGAGGTGGTGGATCAAAAAGAAGGCTTCCTCATTTTGATGATTTGCTTTTTTTAGGAGCCTCAATGTCAAGATATCCTCTAGAAGGATACAGAGAAAAATGTACAACTAACGTTACATTAGGCACACGTTATGCAAAAAAACCGTTAGAGCTTGATATACCAATTACAATAGCTGGCATGAGTTTTGGTGCTTTGTCAGGTCCAGCAAAAGAAGCTCTAGGAAGAGGAGCAAGTGCAGCTGGTACCTCAACAACTACTGGTGATGGAGGTATGACATCAGAAGAAAGAGGTCAATCTAAACAATTAGTTTATCAACTTTTACCATCTAGNTATGGAATGAATCCNAATGATTTAAGAAAAGCAGATGCTATTGAAGTNGTTATAGGTCAAGGTGCAAAACCTGGNGGTGGTGGAATGTTATTAGGCCAAAAAATTAATGATCGAGTTGCCAAAATGAGAACATTNCCAAAAGGNGTTGATCAAAGATCTGCGTGTCGACATCCTGATTGGACGGGTCCTGATGACTTAAAAATTAAAATTTTAGAATTAAGAGAAATAACTAAATGGAAGGTTCCAATATTTGTAAAAATAGCTGGTGCAAGACCTTATTACGACACTGCTTTAGCTGTGAAAGCTGGTGCAGATGTAGTTGTACTTGATGGTATGCAGGGTGGAACTGCTGCAACACAAGAAGTCTTTATTGAAAATGTTGGTCAACCAACATTAGCNTGTATAAGACCAGCTGTAGATGCTTTACAAGATTTAGATGTCCATCGTGANGTTCAACTTGTTATTTCTGGAGGTGTTAGAAATGGAGCTGATGTAGCAAAGGCTTTGGCTTTAGGAGCAGACGCAGTATCTATTGGAAGTGCAGCAATGATTGCTATTGGTGATAATGATCCAAAATGGGAAAAAGATTATAAAAAATTAGGAACTACTGCTGGTGCCTATGATGATTGGCATGAAGGCAATGACCCTGCGGGCATATCTACTCAAAACCCAAAATTTATGAAAAGATTAGATCCAATCAAAGCAGGNAAAAAACTCACAAATTACTTAAAAGTCATGACACTTGAAGCTCAAACACTTGCTAGAGCATGTGGAAAAAATAGTCTGCATAACTTAGAACCTGAAGATTTGTGTGCTTTAACAGTTGAGGCAGCTGCTATGGCAAGAGTCCCTTTAGCAGGTAGTAATTGGATACCNGGACTAAAGGATAAAAAATAATATTGTGAAGATTAATTAATGATTATAAATTAAGGAGTAAATATGCCAAAAAATTTGTCTAAAATTGCAAAACAAAAAAAAATTAAATACTTTTTAATAAGTTTTGTTGATTTATTTGGAGTTCTAAGATCAAAATTAGTTCCTACCCAAGCAATTTCTGAAATGCAAAAAAATGGTGCTGGGTTTGCTGGATTTGCAACTTGGCTAGATATGACTCCAGCTGATAGTGATATGTTNGGTGTACCTGATCCAGATAGCTTGATTCAACTACCTTGGAATAAAGAAATTGGATGGCTAGCTTCAGATTTATATATGGATGGCAAACCTGTAAAAGCCTCTCCAAGAGTAATGCTTAAAGAACAAATTAAAAAGATGTCTCAAAAAAAATTACAAATGAAGTCAGGTGTTGAGTGCGAATATTTTTTAATATCAGAAGACGGCTCATCAATAGCTGACCAAAGAGATATACAATCCAAACCTTGCTATGATCAATCTGCTTTAATGAGAAGATATGATTTAATAAAAGAAATTTGTGACTGCATGATTACAATGGGATGGAAGCCTTATCAAAATGATCATGAAGATGCTAACGGCCAATTTGAAATGAATTGGGATTACACAGACTCTTTAATCACAGCTGACAGACACGTTTTCTTTAAATATATGGTTAAAAGTTTAGCTGAAAAACATGGTTTAAGAGCAACCTTTATGCCAAAACCCTTTCATAATTTAACTGGAAACGGTTGTCACGCTCACGTTTCAGTATGGAATGGTAAAGATAATAAATTTTTAGATAAAAAAGATACGCTTGGTTTGAGTAAATTGGCTTATAATTTCTTGGGTGGTGTAATGAATAACACTCAAGCTTTATCAGCCTTTTTTAATCCAACAATTAATAGTTATAGGAGAATTAATGCTCCACCAACAAAATCTGGTGCAACTTGGTCACCAAGTAGTATTTCTTATACAGGTAATAACAGAACACACATGATTAGAATTCCAGATCAAGGAAGATTTGAATTAAGATTAATGGATGGTGCTGCAAACCCATATTTACTTCAAGCGGGAATAATTGCTGCTGGCCTTGAGGGGATTAATAAAAAATTAAATCCTGGAAAACCATTACATTGCAATATGTATAAAGATTATAAAAAATATCCAAAACTAAAAAAATTACCTAATGATGTTAATCAAGCAATTTCTATGCTTCAAAAAAGCAAACCCCTTGCTGATGCCTTTGGGAAAGATGTGATTGAAAGCTATATAAAACTTAAAAATTCTGAAATAAAAGACTTTAAGAGCAAATTTTCATTTAATAAGAAAAAACCAGTCACTAAGTGGGAAAAAGATAATACTTTAGACTGTTAGATTATGGCAATATTATCCAATGGTCACCAATGGAAGTTTTCTGAATTTATTGATAATAAAAATTATTCTTTTGATAAAAAACAAATTCTAAATTCATTATCTGAAAAA
>JGI26381J51731_1000999_pt1 | contig 13629 bp, 9 predicted proteins | sample SaaInlV_165m_DNA_3_FD_51731 | JGI IMG/M metagenome (IMG submission 51731) | reverse complement strand
CAAAGCATTTTTGGGAGACCCTGCAGATGCTTAAGCTTATTGGAGTCGAAACTTATTATGGAAAAGTGAAAGCATTGCATGGTGTTTCTTTAGAGGTAAAAGAAGGGCAATTGGTGACTATATTGGGAGCAAATGGTGCCGGGAAAAGTACTATTCTAAAGACCATTAGCGGGTTGGTTGAACCAGAATATGGAACGATTCACTTTGAAGACAGGAGAATCGACAGAAAAAATCCGGAAGACATTGTAAAAATGGGCATTAGCCATGTACCAGAATGGAGACGAATATTTCCGGAGTTGTCGGTTGAAGAAAATTTACTTATGGGTGGATTTTTGATAAAAGAAAAAGATTTACTCCATGAAAGAATGAAAGAAGCATTTCGCCATTTTCCTATTTTGGATAAACGAAAAGCTCAACGGGCTGGAACCATGAGTGGTGGCGAGCAGCAGATGTTGGCAATTTCTCGCGCGCTAATGATTAAACCAAAAATACTTTTGTTGGACGAACCTTCATTAGGATTATCGCCACTACTTGTACAAGATATTTTTAGTACGATTAAAGAACTTCATCAATCTGGAGTCACCATTTTATTGGTTGAACAAAATGTGAACCATGCTCTAAAAATTGCAGATTATGGATATGTGCTTACATCGGGAAAAATATTTTTGAGTGGTACATATGATGAGCTATACGAAGAAGAAAAAGTAAGAGAAATGTATTTGGGCGAGGGGAAGTATGTACGAAGAGCAAAATTATGGAGTGGCAGTTGAGCAATCCAAATCTGTCAGTACATAATACAGTTCCAAAACTATTTTGGTATAATGTAGATAATTATGGCCAAGATATTACAACCTGGTGGAAGCAGAAAGGCATTTGGGAATCGGTCACATGGAATCAATATGGCGCTTGGGTTCGAGACATAGCAAATGCATTGATAAAGGCTGGCATTAATCGTGGAGATAAAGTTTCCATCATTAGCCAGACTCGATTTGAATGGGTTGTGGTTGATTTAGCCATCATGTCTATTGGCGGTGTTACAGCACCAATTTACCATTCCAATACCGAGGAACAAGTTCACTATATCGCTGATCATAGTGAATCAAAATTCATTTTTTTAGAAGATCAGGAACAATTGGATAAACTATTAGAAATTTGGGACAGGCTCCCAGATATTAAACAGGCCATTGTTTTTGATAAGTACTTACCNAAAAACATTCTCAATGTTAAATCACTATCATCATTCAGGGAGGACGGTATTTATTATGGAAAAGAGAACCCAGATCATTATACCGAAGCATTACAAAAAGGAGACCCTGAAGATTTAATCAGTTTCATTTATACATCGGGTACCACAGGGCACCCCAAAGCTGGCATGATTAATAGCCGTAATGTATTTTCCGTGGTTCAACATTTGAAACCAATGTTCAACGTGACGCGAAAAGATTTGGGTATTGCCTATTTACCCCTGGCACATATTGCAGAACGGGACTTAGGGCATTTTATGAAATTGTACATTGGGAATGAGACCGTTTTTGCTGAAAGTTTGGAAGATATGCCTGCGAACCTAAGACAAACCGGTCCCACAATCATGTTTGGCACACCCAGAGTTTTCGAAAAGTTTTATGCTAAAATTTCTACTGGAATTAAAGATGCATCCTGGATTCAAAAAACGATATTTAATTGGGCAATAAAAGTGGGTGGTGCTTTTATTGAGAAAAAAGATAAAGGAGAATCACCAACGCCATTTCTCTGGGTAAAACACCGTATTGCCCATTTCCTTATTTTCCAGAAGATTCAAGACATTTTTGGAGGAAAAATCAGATTTATGATTTCTGGAGCTGCGCCCATTTCTCCCAACATTATTCACTTTTTTCATAAGGTTGGCTTAGACATTTATGAAGTCTATGGAATGACAGAGACCACCGGTGTGATTTCATCTAACAAAATCGGACAGATAAAAATTGGATCTGTTGGGCAAATATTTCCTGGTACGGAAGTAAAAATTGCAGATGATGGAGAAATCTGTTGTCTTGGCCCTCAAAATATTGAAGGATATTATCACAATCAGGATGCCACAGATGAATTATTGATAAAAGATGAAAATGATATTGAGTGGCTTCAAACGGGAGATGTTGGTCACATTGACAAGGAAGGATATTTATTTATTACCGATCGGAAAAAAGATTTGATTATTACAGCAGGTGGTAAGAATGTGGCTCCCCAAAATATAGAAAATTTACTAAAGACAAGTCCTTATATCAGCCAATCCATGGTGTATGGAGATAAAAGGGCCTATTTGACTGCATTAATTACAATGGATGAAGATGAACTTGCAAAGTTTGCTCGAGATCGAAAAATTCTCTATCAGGATTTGGGCGATTTAACTAAGAAAAAAGAAATTATTGATCTTATTCATCACGAGATATCTTCATTGAATCGAGAGCTTCCCAGCTATGAAACGATCAAAAAATTTAAAATATTAGAAGAAGATTTTGATCAGGATAAAGATGAATTAACACCAACGATGAAGGTTCGACGAAAAATAGTGACGCAGCGATATCAAGATTTGCTGGATGGGATGTATTCAGGCTAAAAAACCGAGTTATTGGTATTTCGGTGGTTTCAAGAGTTCACATTCTGTATCCGTTAAGATTCGAGATACGGCCATAAACCTTAATCCAAGTGGGATTTCTAAGGAAAAGCTTGATCCCCGTCCTTCGGAAACATCTACAGTAATATGTGAATATTTATAATATTCAAATTGATCTTCAGCCATATAAAACTCACAACCATGAATCGTCCCGAGGCATAAATCTCTGGAGCCTATTAAAAATTCACCCTTTTCAAAACACATGGGTGCAGACCCATCGCAACAACCCCCACTTTGATGAAACATGAGTTCACCATGTTTCTCCCGTAATTGATCTATAACCGCTTTGGCTTTTTCGGTTACGCTAATTCGTTCCGTTATCATTGATTAAAAAATAAAGGGGCAGTTAATAACTGCCCCTTTACGATTGTTAGGACTAAAAGAATCCTAATGGATTTTTGTCATAGGACAACAATACGTTTTTGGTATGACGATAATGATCGAGCATCATTTTATGAGTCTCTCTACCAATCCCGGACTTTTTATATCCACCGAATGAAGCATGTGCAGGATAAGCATGATAGCAGTTACACCAAACACGTCCCGCTTCTATTCCACGAGACATAGATTGCATTTGATGGATATCGCGTGTCCATACTCCGGCACCTAATCCATAAAGGGTATCATTGGCAATTTCCAATGCTTCCGCTTCATCTTTAAAGGTGGTAACACCTAAAACAGGACCAAAAATTTCTTCTTGGAAAATGCGCATTTTGTTATTGCCTTTAAATACAGTTGGTTTGATATAGTACCCGTCAGGATAAACCTCATTATTATAAGCTTCTCCACCAATGAGTACTTCAGCACCTTCTTGTTTTCCAATATCTATGTAATTTAGAATCTTCTGATATTGATCATTGGAAGCTTGAGCACCCATCATGGTTCCACCATCAAGGGTATCACCCATAGTAATGGCTTCGATACGTTTTAATGCACGTTCCATAAAAGCGTCATAGATATTTTCTTGAATCAATGCTCTGGACGGACATGTACAAACTTCACCCTGATTAAATGCAAAAAGCACAAGCCCTTCAATTGCTTTATCAAGGAAATTGTCATCTTCTGCCATGACGCTATCAAAGAAAATATTGGGAGACTTTCCGCCCAATTCCAATGTAAATGGAATAATATTTTCCGATGCATATTGCATGATGAGGCGACCTGTTGTTGTTTCACCCGTAAAGGCAATTTTCTTTACGTCTGGGTGGGTGGCCAATGGCTTTCCAGCTTCAGGGCCAAATCCATTTACAACATTTACAACACCTGGTGGCAGTAAATCTGCAATAGCTTCAATCAGAAATAAAATTGAAACAGGTGTTTGTTCTGCTGGTTTCAATACAACGCAGTTTCCTGCTGCCAATGCAGGTGCCAATTTCCAAGCAGCCATGAGTATTGGGAAATTCCAAGGGATAATTTGCCCCACAACACCTAATGGTTCATGGATTTCCATTGAAACAGTACTGGCGTCTAAATCAGACACTTCACCCGATTCCGCACGAATTACACCGGCGAAATAACGGAAATGGTCAATGGTTAACGGAATATCCGCCGCATTTGTTTCACGAATTGCTTTTCCATTATCCCATGTTTCGACTAATGCGAGTTTTTCAAGATTTTCTTCAATCCGATCTGCAATTTTATTGAGCAAAGTGCTTCGTTCTGTTGCAGAGGATTTATTCCAAGTTGGCGCTGCTTTCCATGCAGCTTTAACCGCTAAATCAATATCATTCTTATTTGATTTAGGTACACTTGCAATGACGCTACCGTCAACAGGTGATTTATTTTCGAAATATTCACCATCTACCGGTGCTACCCATTCTCCACCAATATAATTTTCATATTGGGATTTAAATTTGGGTCTATTTGACATATTTAACTCCTATTTATTATTGTTATATAGGAGACTACTATGTTTTTAAAGAAAAATCAAGATGATTATATTTTTATATATATTTTTTTACGATACATCCAAGCCAGAATGAGCCAAAACATAAATACATGAAATAGTGCAAATAAAAAAGAGCCATTTAAATCTCCGGCTATTGGTTGAAATATTGTATTGTATAAATAGGAATATCCAGATGTGAGTGTTCCATCAAGGTCAAATTTAATTTTTAGAATCGTTTTGGTCCATAGACCTGAAGCTGCGAATAAAAATATTGAATTGGAGCCAAAAATGACGAGTGGTTTGGCCCATGTTTTATTTTGTCTGACATCAATAATCCAAACCAACCCAGCTAAGGTAAGTGTGGCAATACCACCCGTATAAAGAACATAAGAACTGGTCCATAACTGTTTATTAATGGGAAAAATAAATCCCCAAGTCCAACCCAATATAATAAGAAGCGCTCCCAAGACCGCCATTCGCTGGGCATTATCTTTGTGGTCTTGGGCTGTTTTGATCATAGTACCAACAAGAAAGCCAATCAATACTGTCACTACGGTTGGAATTGTACTGAGAAGACCTTCTGGATCGAAGGGGATACCCATACCACCATAGAGGTGGTTGCTGCCAATAATCAATGAATCCACCACCAGTGTCAAGTTGGACTTTAACGCATAGGGATCCAAACCTGTATACCAGCCATAGCTCGACAGCAATAGCCAATATCCAACCAGTAGCGCAACTGAGATTTTTACTATTCTTTTAATATCGGATCGAGCCACAATAAAACTGGCGAAAAAATAAGCAAAAGCAATCCGTTGTAATACACCCATGACTCTGAAGTGTGACCAATCCCAATCTTGCCGAACAAAAGGGAACGCATTTAAGAGTAGCCCAATCACAAAAATTGTGATAGATCGATTAAACACTTTTCTAAATAAAGGGCCCCATTTAGAAAAATCATATTTCTCAAATGAAAACCGCATGGAAACGCCCACAATAAATAGGAAGAAAGGGAAAACCAAATCAGTGAGTGTACATCCATGCCATTTGGCATGTCGGAGCGGGGCATATACGTGAGCCCAAGTTCCTGGGTTGTTGACCAAAATCATAAGTGCAATGGTGGCACCACGGAATACATCGAGGGAAATAAGTCTATCTTGCTTTTCAGTCATAATATTTTATTCCTTTTTCCAAAATTGGAATGAATAGGAAGAAATTTAATCAGTATAAGTCCCGGTATTGTAGCAACAATTACCCAAATAAAGAAATTGTAATATCCGATTGATTCTTGAAGCACGCCACTAAACATGCCGGGGATCATCATTCCCAAGGCCATGAATCCTGTACAAATAGCATAGTGTGCAGTTTTATGTTCTCCTTCGGAAATCATCATCATAAATAACAAATATGCTGTAAAGCCAAAGCCATAACCAAATTGTTCAATTGCGATAAAAATATTAATTAGGAGATAACTTTCTGGTTGGGTCCAGGCCATAAATACGTAAACAAGATCTGGAAGCTTCATCGCCAGCGCCATCCAAACTATCCAGGCTTTCAACCCATGTTTGGCTACAAAAAAACCACCGGTAATTCCACCAATTGTGAGCATAATCATACCTAGTGTTCCAGTGGCAAACCCAAGTTCAATTGTGGTTAAACCGAGTCCTCCCGCTTCTAGTGAATCCAACATAAACAGTGGAGCGATTTTTACCAATTGTGCTTCCCCAAATCGGTAAAAAAGAATAAAAATGATTACCAAACCAATTTTGGGTTTTTTGAAAAACGAAATAAATACTTGAAAAAAATTCTGGACTGCTTCAGATAATTTTAAATGCGAACGTCTATAATCAGACGAAGGAACTGGAAGCGTCCATCGATGATAAATTGAAACGATGATGAATAAACCGGCTAAAACCCCAAAGGTAACAGACCATGCAGTTGTTACCTTTCCTGTCCAAAATTCCATGATTCCAGCAAACATTACCAAAAGGCCTTGGCCGAATAAAATGGCGAATCGGTAGAAGGAATTTCGAATACCAATCATCCAGGATTGATCGTGAGATGAAAGGGCATGCATATAAAATCCGTCGGCGGCAATATCATGGGTGGCAGAACTGAATGCCAATAACCAGAAAAATACCATTGTATATTTAAGTGGATCGGATGAAGGAATAGTAAAAGCAACGCCCGCTAATCCGGCACCAATTAACAATTGCATAGTGATAATCCAAAATCGTTTGGTACGGAAAATATCTACAATCGGGCTCCAAAGTGGTTTGATAATCCAGGGCAAGTAAAGCCAACTGGTATAGAGCGCAATATCTGTATTGGTCAGACCCAGTTTTTTGTACATGATAACCGATACAATCATCACCATCGCATAAGGAAGGCCCTCTGCAAAATAAAGGGAAGGCACCCATGTCCATAATTGTTTTTTTGATTGCTGATTCATGATGAATAAATTCTTTTCAATTTAGAAACAGGATAATAATGATTTAAAATGTTTTCGGTTGATTGACCGTTCAATGCCCTTCCTAAGGCTCCAATTTGGCACAAACCAACACCATGGCCCCAGCCTTTGCCAATTAGATTGAAATTGCCATTTTCATTTTTTTTGACAGAAAAAGCAGAACTGAATAAAAAAGAGGGGGACATGATATTTCGAATTTCATATTCTGTATGAATTGCGATGGACTTCAGATTATTTTGAATATCTTTGTAATCAATTCTTAAATCAATGATTCGGCCGGAGTTTCCAATTTTTTCAGGTTTCAATTGTAATATTTCTGTAGCTTCTATTTTATGTTTATTCTTCAATGATCGAATGAGTTCATCCTGGGTCGGTTCGAAGGTCCAGAGAAAGTATTGCCCTTTTTCATCCACATTGCCAATAAAGGATTTAAGCGATTCTTCAGGCACAATGTCGGGACTACAAAAGGCGGTGCCTTTTGAATCCACATCTTCAACAGAAATGAGGTAAGGGACAGGATCACCTTCCCAAACATTTTCAAAATTCTCAGTGATGCCACCACACGATTTTGAATAACGAGCATCGCAAATTTTATCCTCAAACATGATTACCTTACCAAAGGTGGCCTCGGCACTTTTGATGGATGCCTCGGAACAATTCCCCATTCCTTGATATCGCTGGCAGCAGTCATCGTTGCAAATATCAAACCCAAGATGACGGTGTTTTTGTTCAATATTGGCCAAAAGCCATGAACGCGCTACAATAGTTTGGGCCTTCAAAAATTCCGGCGGGCATTGGGCACTCATTTCTGATGTGGCCACACATTTCAAATAATACTCTAGAGGCAGTTCATTGACAGCCATCATTTTTCCATTGGAAACACAAAATTCAAGAATGCCCCAGTAGGATGCGCTGATTTTCTTCTCCCAATGAAAACCACGGCCGGCGAGGATTCCATCTATGGTTATGAAAAGATCATCCTGAGAAATGGATGGAATTATTTTGAGTACTGTATCTTTAAATTTCAATTCAGGAATGACCAGATTCCCATCTACTATTCTCAAACTCAATTGATCACTATTTTCAAATGAAGGGTGTGATCGGTCAATTGTTTCAATTTCAAAACATTGGGTATCTGAAAAGGATATCTGGATAGAATGAATATTATCCTCAGGTAAAATTAATCCCACACGAATCATTGGTTCTTTATTTGGAATTAAACCAGGTGTTAGCATTGATTCATCCATACTTTTGCGCCAAGACCGATGATGGGTGCGGCCCTCAGGTTGGACATGACAATTATGTCATTGTTGAATTCTCCATCAACTATATAATAATTGGAAATGGCAACGGCGGCATTTAAGCATTTATCCTTTAATTCCCCGATCATTGATTGATAAATCAAATCACCATCTTCAGATTGAAGAAATTGGGATAGACGCTGACCAATAACAATTCGATCCAGTAGCGTATTTATATATGAATGATTGGCTTGAAGGATTCGTCCAACTTTGAATTGATTATTCCATCCGGAGTAGATGGTTGAAATTCGTTCAAAAAGCAGGCTTCCCAGAACTTTTCCTATTTCAAAATCAGATTTTGATAAACGGTGTTTATTAATTCCCGACATGGATGCATATGTCTCTAATGATTGGCTACTCGGCATTTTTAATTCAAAGGATTTAGCTATCCAATTAGTGGCATCGTCAAATGGAACGAGATCACCATTAAGTTTAAGTCCATCGGCCACGCCAGTCCCCCCACCGATATAGTAGCCATTTTGTACATCCCGAAGTGCACCCCCTTCAGCAAATTCCTCACCCCACGTGCACATATCAGCATCGCTTTCTAACCTCTGTATTGGTTGTTTAAGATTGATAATATGTTCGATTTGGTCGCAAAAGTCTGGAATTCGTGGTCCATTGGCCATAGCTATAATTCCTCTCCCTTCTTTATTCTTTATTCCAGGCATTGCGATAGCAACTTGAATCGGATTAGAATCAGCCAATGATTGAATGACTTCTAAAACACAATCAATAAATACTGATCCTTGATTTTTCTCATTAGGGCTGATTCGATTTTCAGATTGCAAATATAGAGGGAGAGGTAAAAAATCAGTGTTATAATTCGGATGTTCAATATACTTTATATCTACGGCAGGCTCGACTAATTTGAACGTATTTAGATTGATCTTTTCAACAATACCGCCAGACACTTTGGATGCACCACCATCTATGCCTATGATTCTCATATTAACCCGATAGATTTTTTTAATTGCATGGTACGATTGAAGGATTGTTCGATTTGTGTGATGGTGATTAACCNCTCATCCAATAATTCAACAATGGTCGAATGAACTTTTTGCACAATTATTGGGTCNTAAAAAAGATTATTCCCAAAACAGAATATATCCACACTTGCATGGATCATAAGTCGGATGATTGTTTTTAAATCATAATGATTGGCGAGGGCACCCATCTGAGGATCATCGCTAATAATGACACCCTCAAACCCCATTTTATTACGAAGTAAATCAGTTAATATTTTGGATGAAAGAGTCGCTGGCAGTTCTGGGTCCAATCCTTTATGAAAAAGGTGGGAGGTCATGATGGCAGGAATGTAGTCTTGATCCATAAGATTTTGATAGGGCTTTAATTCGGTTTCTGACCAAGTCTTTGCTACATCCACAATTCCTTCATGGGTATCTCCACCGGCGCTGCCTTGTCCCGGAAAATGCTTGCAGACAGGAACCACATTTTGTGCCAAATGGGATAAAATGAACAATTCAGCATGAGTAGAAACAGACACTGGATTGTTAGAAAAACAGCGTTCTTTTTTGGCAATAAAACTATCTGGATTTACGGATAGATCCAAAACGGGTGCGAAATTTAGATTAAAGCCATGATCGGATAATGTAGAGGCCATATTATTTGAATGGGACTGGGTCTCTTCAATGTCATTTATTTGGCCCAGTTCGGCCCAGCTTTTTGAAGGAGGAAAACCATAAGATTCTTTTAGCCGATTGACTTGACCTCCTTCTTGATCCACACCAATCAACAGAGGAACAGAACTCAAAGATTGAAGTGCTTTATTAAAAGCGATAACCTGCTCCGGTGAATGAATATTATGTGAAGATGGCGGTGACATGGTGACATTTTGGTCGTAGAGAATGACACCACCAATGGGTAACCCCTTAAAAGATTCAAAAAATATTTTTGCATCTTCCGGAGAATCACCTCTGAGTCCGACCAGTATCATTTGGCCAATCATTGTTTCGATATGATTAAGTGAAGAATTCATCATTTATAGAAATAAAAGTTAAAGATTTATAGGGGAAGTTCAGTTAATTTTTATGCTATGATTGTTCGAATATTTTTTATTTGTTTTGCCCTCCTGCTTTCTGCGTGTGCTGGCCCTGGTCAATCTTCGTCAGAAAAACCCTGGGCGGAATCCACGCTAAAAAAACTTACACTTCGTGAAAAGATTGCCCAAATGATGGTAGTCAGCATGAATATGCGATATTTGAATTTTGAGAGTGTAAAGTGGCGGGAAATACAAAAGCATATTGCCACCGATGGTATTGGCGTTCTTCATATTTGGTTTGGGGATACGGGAAGCGCATTAACCATGCTTAATGAAATGCAGGCGAAATCCAAAGTACCAATTTTGGTAGATGCAGATATTGAATCGGGATTGGGACGGCGTTATCTCGGTGCAGTTACACTGCCGCCCATGATGGCGATTGCTGCCACGGGAGATTCAAAATATGCCTACGAATCCGGACGAATTTCTGCAGAAGAATCTCGAGCAGTGGGGATTCATTTCAATCTGTCACCAGTCGTGGATGTGAATAATAATCCCAAAAATCCGATTATCAACGTCCGTTCGTTTGGTGAAGATCCCGATTCGGTCAATCGATATTCCGTTGAATTTATTCGAGGGCTTCATGATAATGGCATGTTGGCAACAGCAAAACATTTTCCCGGACATGGAGATACGGAGACCGATTCCCATTCGTCCCTGGCTCAAATCCCCAGTGATTCTTCTCGATTGTGGTCAGTCGAACTTCCGCCCTTCCAGAAAGCCATTGATGCAGGGGTTGATGCAGTAATGATTGCTCACGTGAATGCACCCGATTATCAACCCAATGCACAGAACCCTGCAACTTTATCCTCATTCTGGATGCAGGATATTCTACGGAATCGCATGGGGTTTAAGGGTGTAATTATTACGGATGCCATGCGAATGGGCGGCATTGTAAAAAATTACTCAAGTGACTATGCACTGATTGAAACGGTGAAAGCAGGATCGGATATAATTATTCAAAATATGGATTTGAAAAAGTCCATAGACACAATTGAAAAAGCGGTGATCGATGGTATTATTTCTGAAAAACGAATTAATGAATCTGCATTAAAAGTTCTAAGAATGAAGGAGCGGTTGGGGCTACATCAAAATAAAAATATTTCAATGAATGATACTCACCGATCATTGGGCCGGGCTACAAATTTCAAAATGGCGAATGAAATAGCAATGCGTGCGATCACTCTTGTAAAAAATGAGAACAGTATTTTACCCCTCAACCCTGGAATCAATGAAACACTTTATGTTGTTGATTTATACGATGGAAAAAATAATCATACAGAAAGCAGTTTTACGAAACAGTTAAAATTAAGTGGAAGAAATGTGATATCCTTTCAGATTGATAAATCAGACAGTGCAATTGTAGCCAATCATATTCTGGGCCAAATCCCAAATGATGGATTGGTTTTTCTTAATGCCTTTGCCAATCCCACCGAGCATAAAGATGAAATATTTTTGCCAGAAGTTGAATCAGAATTTATCAATCAGCTCATTGAAAAGTGTGAAAAAGTAATTGTCACCAGTTTTGGAAGTCCATACCTCATTCAGGATTTTCCTAATGTACCTGTATATATTTGTGCATACAAAAGTAGTGGTATCCTCCAGACGGCTGCAGCCAATGCGATGAAAGGGAAGGCTGATATTACTGGGATTTTGCCCGTGACCATACCGGGTGTCATGAAAAATGGTTCCGGTATTATTGTTGAAGCACGAAAATGGCCAAATGAAAAATCGAGATGGCAATCGGGAACAACACTTCAGCGCATCCGACCTTCAGAAATTTTAGCCAATACAGATTCGGTCAACTTATTGTTGAATCAAGCTATTGCTGATACAGCCTGGCCTGGCGGTGTGTTAATCGCAGGTAAGGGAGGAAAAATATTTTTTCATGATGCAGTGGGATTTCATACTTACCATAAAAAGCGTAAAACTCGAAAGTCAGATATTTTTGATTTGGCTTCTATCACAAAAGTCATTGCCACAACATCTACGGTCATGAAATTGGTGGATCAGAAAAAGCTATCTCTGGATGAAAAGGTAGTGACCTTTCTTCCGGAGTTTAAAGGAAAACAACCAAAATTTTATAAACAGAAAAGTGAAACTACCGTCAAGAATTTGTTGACTCATACAGCAGGATTACCCCCATTTAAACAGTATTATTTGATGAATAGTTTATCTGAAGTTCGTCTGGATTCTGTATTTAATACAGAACCTGAAATTGGAATTGCTGAAAAAATGGTCTATTCCGATGTGGGATTAATTACATTGGGGAAACTATTGGAAAAAGCGAGTGGCGTTCCTCAGGATAAATTAGTGGATTCTCTCATTTTTAAGCCTTTGGGAATGAATACAACATTTTATAATCCACCAATTGAAAAAATGCATAGAATTGTCCCGACAGAAATTGCGGATGAATACAGGATAGGGCTAATTAAGGGTGAAGTCCATGATGAAAATGCTCACAGCATTGGGGGAGTGGCTGGCCATGCAGGATTATTTTCTACAGCCAGTGATTTGGCTATTTTTTGTCAGATGATGCTGAATGGTGGAAAGTATGGGTGGAAACGGGTTTTTGAAGAGGAAACAGTTAAACTTTTTACAACCCGGGCCAATGTAGTGGAAGGGAGTTCTCGTTGCCTTGGCTGGGACAGTCCTGACGGTAAAGCTTCCGGCGGTGTTTTCTTAAGTGATAATAGTTTTGGTCACACTGGATATACGGGTACCTCATTGTGGATAGATCCTGAAAACGATATGTTTGTTATTTTATTGACCAATGCCGTGCACCCCAACCGATCTTATAAAGACCCGAAGTATTTTGATTGGCGCCAGAAAATTCATTCTGAGGTTTATAAATCAGTGGGGATTGTAGAGAAAAACCCTAACCTTAAATGGAGAAGAGAATGGGAGTGAAATGGGGAATGGGNGATGGAAGATGGTCTATAGAACGATTCCCACTTCCTTTTCTCTTTTTCCTTTTACTTAGTTGTTCAAATACGAACAATTGGGTAAATACGCTGCCAAAACCTTGGACGTTATCTCAAGATCAAATCACCAAGATTTTGCCAAAATTCCATTCACATTACCCTGATTTCCATGATCGATTAAAGGCATTTGCACAATGGCAAGTAGGGAAGCCATATGAAATTTTTAAATTGGGTGAAGAAGTGGCGCCAGACCCTGATCCAATCATTCGCCTGGATGTCTCCGATTGTACGGCCCACATTCTCACAAGCTTAGCGTTTTCTCAAAGCATATCAT
>JGI26381J51731_1000941_pt1 | contig 14117 bp, 14 predicted proteins | sample SaaInlV_165m_DNA_3_FD_51731 | JGI IMG/M metagenome (IMG submission 51731) | reverse complement strand
GGCCATCGTGAGCAGATGCCCTAATTTTTCGGCGCTAAGGTCCACGTCAACGTATTCTCTTAACCAGTCTAGTTGNATTTTCATGTAATATTTTAAACTCCCTAATCCATGTTATAAAACAAGTGACTCCTATCGCAGGAGAAGGTAGCGATTATATGAGAAGAGAAGGGAGAAATCAAAATCACTTCACTCCTTAACTTACCAACCTAAACCAAAAACACGATTTTCTCTTTTAAATTATTACGTGCAAAAACTTCTTTCATTTGTTGGGTCTTTTTTAATTGCAACAACACAGTACCTCCGAATGCTGAAAAGCGTCTTATTTTTTTTCTTCCCACGAAGTTGACCATATAATTGACTTTTTAAGAGTACTATAATTTAAGATGTTTTTTTATCTAACCAAAGAAGTCCCAAGCTTTTCACCTTCACCTTTTTAATAATATTTATAAAATTTTGCCGCCTATTAGTTCATGAAACTGTCTAAAGATAGCATCTTAAAAAAAATTAAAAAAAAAGCTGGGCGACCAATGAAGGTTTCTGAATTGGCGCGTGTTCTGGGAATCAGCGAGGTTCAACGACGGGAATTTCGCAATCAAATTAAACTTATGGCAGGAGAAGGTTCCTTAGTCCGCTTACGAGGTGGTCGCTACGGCCTCCCTGATGAAATGAACTTGATAACAGGTATTTTTAATGGCCATCCAAATGGTTATGGGTTTTTGACACCAGAAAAGAATGATCAAGAAGGAGATATATATATTAGTCCAAAATGTACGGCTGGTGCTATGCATAAAGATAAGGTGATCGCACGCATCGAATCACATACCAGTTCAGGACGTCCTGAAGGTCGAATAATGCGGATTTTAGAGAGGTCAACAACCTCTTTGGTAGGTTTATTCGAACCCCTAGATGGGAATGGGTGGGTTATACCGATGGATAATAAATTTTTTCATGATATTTTTGTTTCAAGCAAGCATAAACTCGGTGCTAAAACCGGGCAGATCGTTGTCGTCGAAATTACTTCCTACCCAGAAAAACACCAACCACTCACTGGGAAAGTCACGGAAATTCTTGGATATTCCAACGACCCAAAAGTGGAATTAAGTTCAATTTTTCGCAAACTAGGAACACGTTTTGAGTTCCCGCTTAATGTTGTGGAACAAGCTAAAAAAACAACAGAACACATCAACAACAAAGATTTAAATGACCGGAAAGACTTAACAGACTGGACTGTTTTTACAATCGATGGGGAAACTGCAAAAGACTTTGATGATGCCATCTCTCTAGATGTAACAGACATAGGGTTTAGATTAGGCGTTCACATTGCTGATGTGAGTCACTATGTAAAGAAAAACTCCTATCTAGATAAGGAAGCCCTTGAACGCGGAACAAGTATTTACTTCCCCAGTGATGTCATACCTATGCTCCCCTTCGAATTATCAAATAATATCTGCAGCCTAAAACCAAATGTAAAACGATTAACACTGACAGCACTTATTGACTTCAACCAAAAAGGAGAGGTGATTCATTCCGATTTTTTTACATCTGTTATAAAAAGTTGTACCCGGTTTACCTATAACGAAGTAGCTTCCCTGCTTAAAAATGATGCGGCAGAAAATAAACATAGCGAGGTTATAGATATTTTACATAATATGCACCGGCTTAGTAAAATTCTTCGCAAACAAAGATTTAAATCCGGCAGCGTGGATTTTCATGTCCCGGAACCAGAGATTCACATGAGCTCAAAAGGGACTGTTGAAAAAATAACCAAAGCACAACACAACGAAGCCCATGAATTGATAGAAGAGTTCATGCTTGTGGCCAACCAGGTGGTAGCTCGCCACTTATTAGACAAAAAACTTCCTTTTATTCATCGTATTCACGAATCACCTGATGAAAAAAAAATTGCCGCATTTCAGGAGTTTGTTGCCGGGTTTGGCCTTCGCTTAAATTCGCCGAGCAATGTCAGCTCCACTGACCTTCAAAGTATTCTTAAAAGAGTCCGCGGTCGACCAGAGGAAAGAGTAGTCAACACGCTATTGCTAAGAACTATGAAGAAAGCTCAGTATTCGGAAAAAGACCCCGGTCACTTCTGTTTAGGATTCAAACACTACACTCATTTCACATCACCCATTCGCAGATATCCTGATTTAGTAACCCATCGACTTCTTAAAGAAAGTTTGAATCATAAACTCTCCGCACACGAAAAAAAAATTCTTGCAAAAGAAATGAAAGAAACTGCAGAACAATCAACTCTGAAAGAAGAAAAAGCAGTGAAAGTGGAGCGAGAAATAACAGATCTTAGGCGTACGCAGTTTATGTCTGACAAAATCGGAAAGTCCTTTACCGGAACGATTGTCAACGTGACACCATTTGGTTTTTTTGTTGAGCTAGTAGAGGTTTTTGTTGAGGGACTGGTGCACGTGTCTAGTCTCACAGACGACTATTATATACACATAGAGCAAGATCATAAATGGATGGGTCAACGTAGAAACAAAGTTTACAAAATAGGGGATCTTGTTAAAGTGCGCGTAAAACAAGTCGACATATCACTGCGTCGTATCGATCTTGCTTTACTATGATCGTTATCGTTTAAGAAGATCCAAAAAAAAGTTCACCCTTAGTTATTCTATTAATTTCTCTCAACCAACTATATAAACCTTATAGAATTGCAATTATCTGCGTTTTGAAGACGATACCTAGCTCATTTGAGTTTGCCATCAACATTAAAAGAAGGATCAGGGTCCACAATATTAGCTTTCAGGTTGTGGTTTGAAATGAAATTTGTTATAAAGTCTAATTTCCCAAGCAATTTATGAATGAGGTAACTGGAATTTATGGCAACTATGGACCAATTAAAAACACACATTGAGAAAGCTAAAACAGAATTTTCTGATGCAATAAAAAATGCAGCGGATAAAAAAAATGATCTTGTTTCTCGAAAAAAGAGAAAAAAAGTAAAAAGATTAGAACGTAAGGTGGCAAAAATATCTGCGACAGCAAAAATGGCCGAAGAAAAGAAGAAACCAAAAAAGGAACGCAAGTCAGCAGCTGCAGCTTAATTTTCTTCCTCTATTTCTTTTCATCTGATACCAATGTCTGACAAAATCGACATACAAAAGATCGCCAAACTAGCTAGACTGAAACTCACTGAAATTGAAAGCGACAAGCTAGATGGGTACTTACAACAGGTTGTCGATTACATAGATCAACTCAATCAGTTAGACACATCAAATGTGCAACCAACCTCCCATGTTCTTCCCGTCCACAATGTTTTTCGTGACGATAAGGGCTCTAAATCGAAGAATGTAGACTATTTGACTGGAGCACCATCCAACAATAAGGGGCATTACGAGGTTCCAAAGATTATCTGACTCAGGACTATGCACAGAAAAACCATTCTTCAAGCAAAAGAAGACTTGCTACAGAAAAAATATTCTGCTGTAGAACTTACTAAAGCAATATATCAACGTATCGAGAGTGTAGAACCCAAAGTTCAAGCTTATGTTCATCTAACTCAAGATATCGCCCTAAATCAAGCTCAGGAAGCTGACCAGAAACTAGCCGCTGGCCAAGACGCACCTCTTCTTGGCATCCCTATAGCTTTAAAAGACCTCATCTGCATGCAGGATACACGCACCACCTGTTCATCAAAAATGCTCGACCAGTTCATCGCTCCATACGATGCCACGGTGGTTAGTCGACTTAAAAAAGCAGGAGCGGTGATCTTAGGTAAAACTAATATGGATGAATTTGCCATGGGCTCGTCGACAGAAAATTCCTGGCATCACCCAACGATGAATCCATGGGATTTAAGTCGAGTTCCTGGGGGTTCAAGCGGTGGTTCTGCCGCAGCCGTTGCTGCCCAAGAATGTCTTGCGGCTCTAGGAAGTGATACTGGAGGATCAATACGTCAACCTGCTAACTTCTGCGGGGTGACTGGACTCAAACCAACTTATGGAAGGGTGTCTCGCTTTGGGCTTGTTGCGTTTGCATCGTCATTAGATCAAATCGGCCCCATGACAAAGACAGTTGCGGATTCTGCGCTATTGATGAACGTAATAGCTGGGAACGACCCACAGGATTCGACTTCTGCGGATGTAGAGTTACCAAACTTTATAAACAGTTTGGAAAGAAACCTGTCAGGACTCAAAATGGGGATCCCAAAAGAATACTTTACCTCGGGAATTGATCCAGAGGTTGAAGCATCCGTGCAAGAAGCAATTAAAACTCTTGAATCACTCGGAATGAAAAAAGTAGAAATTTCATTGCCTCATCTTCAGTATTCAGTGGCGACTTATTACATTATCGCCTGTGCCGAGGCAAGTGCAAACTTGTCGCGATATGACGGGGTTAGGTATGGCTACCGTTCAAAAAATTCAGACAACTTGCTCGAAATGTACATGAATACCAGACAAGAAGGGTTCGGTGAAGAAGTGAAGCGTCGGATCATGCTTGGAACCTTTGTCCTTAGCTCTGGCTACTACGACGCCTACTACCTAAAAGGACAAAAAGTTCGTACCCTTATCAAACAGGACTTCGAAAATGCTTTCGAGCAATGCGATGTGATCATTGCTCCCAATTCACCAATAACTGCATTTAAACTTGGGGAACGTGTAAATGATCCCATCAAGATGTACCTTTCCGACATATATACCATATCAGCAAATCTTGCAGGTATTCCTGGGATTTCCATTCCATGTGGAATTTCAAAAACAAATGAAATGCCCATTGGCATTCAACTGATGAGCAAACATTTTGATGAAGAAAGCCTGATTGCAGTAGGACATCAATTTCAGCTAAACACAGAGCACCACCTGAAACAACCTCCTCTATAAAAAAAACTACCCTCTAGCCAAGCAGCCATTATTTAAACTATTCAAAAATTGGATAAACAAAACCTTTTCAATATTACCTGCACCCTGTATTAATGGGAAAAAGATAGGGGGGGGAGGGGAAGGTTTTCTACCAACTCTAAAAATAAGAGTGATCCTATTAAAAATAACTACGGGACCGAAGCAAACCATAAGCCGGGTTCTGTTCTTCTTCGAAGAGCGTGCCCCACAAAGAAGCGGTGATCATCAATCTAGGCCTGTCGTTGCCGAAAGGCTCAAGCAATCAACCCGAAAGTTTGGACGAGCCGCCCTCAAACACTTTCCTATTTGATCTTGCTCCGGATAGGGTTTNCCAAGCTACCACCGTCGCCGGTGGTACTGGTGAGCTCTTACCTCACCATTTCACCTTTGCCGCCGAGNAAAAAGTCACCCTTTGTCTCGGGTTGGCCGTATCTTTTCTGCTGCACTTTCCTTGAGGTCACCCTCACTCCGCGTTACGGAGTACCCTGCTCTTTGGAGCCCGGACTTTCCTCTCTCTCGGCTCAAAAGCCGAAACAGCGATCACCCAGTTTACTTCGGAACCGCGCCTTCTTTTGTTTCTTTCCAATAAAGAATACGTGAACATTGTTCGCAATAAATTATTTTTTCTCCTAACTTCACATCTATCACTTGCTGAGGAAGAATTTGTTGAAGGCACCCCTGACATACATTTTCCTGAATGGGTACTACAACCACACCCTCTCTCGCGTTAAAAACTTTCGTATAATGTTCTAGTAATTTAACGTCAAGATTGTTCGCAGCTTGAGAGCGCCTTGGGCGGATAACTTCTAATTCTTTTTCGGTGCGTTCTGACTCAGCTTCTTTTTTTAATTTATAAACGTTGAATTTTTCTTCCTCTTCCTTGCAGTTAACTTTAAGCGGAATGAGCTCTCTTTCTTTTCCCTCAAGTATTTCCATTAATGCGAGCTCCCTATCTTCAAGAGCTAAAATTTTTTCTTTTACTGCATCGACCTCAACAAGAATTGCGCTATATTCTTTATTAGTCTTTACAGACGAAAGTTTCGTTTTAGTTTTGGCGGCATGATCATTTTCTGCAATGACATCTATTTCTATATCTTTGCGCTCCTTTTGTAGTTGTGCAAGACTACTCTCTGCCTCCAACAACTGGTTCTTTTTTTCTTTAACCCCTGACGTACCCGATTCTATCTGCTTGGGAATTGCGGCCTTCCCATATTCCAACTCACCAATTTGATTGTCTATTGTTTGAAGCTCAATCAAGCTTTTTAGTTGGGGGTTCATTGAAGTGAGATTTCTCGGTTTATCAGGGAAGGTTACCTGAATGTGTGTTCAGTGTATAGAATCGTGGAAAAATTTATCACGGAGTACAAGGGAATGCAAATTTTTAAAAGCGAGGTAGACACTGGGGGAACTCTTTCAAATACGTTTTTTGGCACTTCGACTTTCCCAATAGACAAGGAAAGCGCTGGCGATAAAAATTGAGGAGTAGGTTCCAACAAGAACACCTACAATCAGGGCAAATGAAAAGTCGTGGATAATTTCTCCGCCAAGAAAAAAAAGAGCAACGACCACTAATAATGTCGTGCCTGAAGTAAGAATTGTTCTACTGAGGGTCTGGTTGATACTGGTGTTGATAATATCCTTTAACAAGGTCTTTCCCTTGCGACGCATATTTTCACGAATGCGGTCAAACACAACAATAGTATCATTAAGGGAGTAACCAATAATCGTAAGAAAAGCCGCCACGATAACCAATGTAAACTCTTTGTCGGCTAACGAAAACGCGCCCATGGTAACCAGCACATCGTGAATAAGGGCAATGATCGCAGCGACAGCATACTGAAATTCAAATCGCCAGGATATATAAATGACAATCCCTATGATCGCGTAAACAATTGACAAAATAGCCTTCTCTCGCAAATCCTTCCCTACTTTAGGACCGACCATCTCAACGCGCTCAACGACAATATTTTCTGCTTCATATTTTCCTATCAGGCTATTTTTTACTTTAGTGCCAATCTCTTCTAGTTGCCCATCTGATCTCTCAACACGGATTAACACATGGTTGTTTGAACCATATTCCTGAATCGTACTCTCACCCAAACCAATTGTTCTTAATCCACCTCGAATTTCTTCAATCACTGGTGGATTTTTAAATTTAAGTTGGACCAAAGTCCCACCAGAAAAGTCGATGCCATACTTCAAGCCTCCATGGACCGCTATAGAAATGATTCCTATCAAGATAACGGCACAAGATAAAGTAACTGCCGTAGTCTTTTTCGCCATAAAATCAAACTCGGTGACACGCTTAAAAATTTCCATATATAGCTTTCTTATATGCTTAGATTAACCACTTTTTTTCTGCTCATGAAACTATCAAATATTGTTCGACTAACAAATACAGCTGTAAACATACTAGCCGCAATACCAATACACAAAGTAATTGCAAATCCTTTGATCGGTCCGGTACCAAACTGGAACAAAACAACTGCTGCAATAAAAGTTGTTATATTGGCGTCCACAATGGTACTCAAAGCTTTTGCGTACCCTGCCTCAATTGCTGCACGCACCGTTTTACCTACACGTACTTCTTCTCGAATACGTTCAAATATTAAAACATTGGCATCAATGGCCATTCCCACTGTGAGCAACATGCCAGCAATACCTGGAAGTGTTAGCGCTGCGCCAAAATAAGCCAGCGCACCAAGTAATAGAACAAGGTTCAGCATCAATGCTGTAACTGCCACCACACCGGAAAGTTTGTAGTAAATGGCTATGAATATGATGACTAGCAAGGCACCCAACAGGATAGACTGCACTCCCTGTTCAATAGAATCTTTTCCAAGCGATGGGCCTACCGTCCTATTCTCAAGAATCACTACTGGCGCAGGCAAGGCCCCTGCCCTTAAAATAATAGCTAGATCACGTGCTTCTTCAGTGGTGAACTGGCCTGTAATCTGCGCGCGCCCGCCAGCAATCTCTTCTTGTATTACTGGAGCTGAATAAACATTATCATCTAGAACGATTGCAAGACGCTTTTTAACGTTAGCCCGCGTAACCTCCTGAAATATCATGGCACCGATACTATTAAAAGTGATCGCAACGTAGGGTTCATTAAAATCATTATCGTAACGCACCTCGGCACCGCTCAAAGTTTCTCCTGTAAGTACAGTTCGTTTTTTTACAAGGAATGGCCTCTTAGTCACCTCACCTGTTTCCACATTCTCTTCACGTTTGTATAAAACCTCATCGCCCTCAGGCATTGCCCCATTCAACGCGGTCTGGGAACTGACAGATTCGTCAACGAGCTTGAATTCCAATCGGGCAGTTTTACCAATCAACTTAATGGCACGATCGGCATCCTTGATTCCTGGTAACTGCACAAGGATACGCTTTTCGCCTTGCGCTTGTATGGTCGGTTCGGAAACACCAAACTGATCTACCCTATTGCGTATCGTTTCCAAACCTTGGCTTACTGCATTTTGCTCAATTCTATTTTCTTCTTCTTTTGACAACCTAAATAGATATCCACGGCCTTCACGCACCACCCCCTCATTTTGTAGNTAGGCAGTGTAGTTTTTCATTATATCTTCAACAGGTTTAAGGTCTATCGCGTCGACCATAAGAACTGTTATTGTCTTATTTTTGATATCAGCACGAACTCTATCTACTTCGTAGTCCTCCTCCTCAATTTCACGCTTAATATCACCTGCAATGCGTTCCAGGCTCGCTTCAACGGCCTTTTCCGTCTGTACTTCAAGGACCAAATGCATCCCCCCCTGAAGGTCTAGGCCAAGCGCAATCTTATCTTTCAGAGGATACGCCAAATAGGCTGATCCCAAAATAGCAAACAAGATCAAAGGAATTTTCCATTTAAGGTCTGTGTACATTTTTAATCTTTACTCGTCTCTCTATTAATCCCTATAGAGGATCGATTAATTTTAATTCGCACATTATTATCTATTTGTAACACCACAATATCGTCTTTTAGCTTTTTGACTGTCCCATGAATTCCACTCAGAGTGACCACGTTAGCTCCTTCTTTCAAGTCATCAAGCATCTTGCGGGTTTCCTTCTGTTTCTTCTGTTGTGGCCTGATCAGGATGAAGTAAAAAATCAAAAACATCATGATCATTGGTGGCAAAAGAGAAAGAAGACTCCCTCCTCCTTGTCCAGCAGCTTCTGGTGGTGGTGCCATTGCAAATGCGAGGTCCAACATAATTAATCCCCTAATTGAAAATAGTACGCAATTTTATAAATTAACTACCCTCATGAGACCAAAAGTCTAACAAGGCACCTATTCTAAATTGAACGGAAAAACAAACGGTTATCGGGAAATCCATAATTGACAAACCGAATCAAATGTAAAGGGTCGCTTCTATCAAATCCATAGGAATTTGTCAATTGATAAACAAGAGGTTGCTCTGTTTCAATCAATAGAACTTGGCATTTTTCTTAACATTTTCAACTTCATTCGTTAACTCAGCGTACAAAGCCTGAAACTGTTGGGTATTCAGTTTAGGGTCTCTAAGTTTTTCAAGATCCTCTGGAGTAATCAAAATCTCTGACTGCTCATCCCAAGCCGAGGTTGCAATAGCAACATAATTAGGTGGGTTTAACGGGCGAAGAATCAAACGGTCGACCTTATCATTATATTTGATTGCAATATCTATCATCAAACGCGCATCCCTGGCGCTCACCATGCTACCAATCGCTATATTGGTGGGCGGATGACCACCTTTGGGCTTCCAATATTGGATGGTATGTCGTAGAACTTTTAGCTGTTCGGATTTTAAAAATTTTCGAATCTCTCGGTTATTTTTTTTATGCTGATGAGCCAGCCACATTTCTATCGTACAAACTGTAGTTTTATTTGTATCGCAATTTGGCTGATAGGTCCCTGATTCCGCATACTCCGGGAACAAAATTAAGGAGAAACTCCATAGAAATAATACTGCCAAACAAGCTATTTTTTTCATATCTAATTATTCATCTCATTAAAATTGAAGAAATTTAAATTATCAATCTAATATTGCATACCAAGTAAGGATTAGGCTAAAGCCTAAAAAATTCTCTTCTTTTTGTTTCCCCAGACGTTAACACTATTGTCACTTGTAATATAATAAGTGGGTGGAATCTTTCCCAGTATAGACTCACTCTTTTAAAATAGCGATAACTGACTTTTGGTCAACCTGCCCCATTAACACCTTGGTGTGTTCTGCAAAAAATTTCTGCAATCGACCTACACCTACCGCTGTCGACCCAAAATCATCAACGAGATTGGCATGGGTAAATACAACCACTGGAATAAGAGGTAGCGACTGGTTGAGTTTTCTCTCTAGGGCGTTAATATATTTACGGTTTTCCCAAAGGGGGTTAAGTATCGTCTCATCACCCCCCCTCCCTCTTACCTTCCATTCTTGGGCATTTTTTTGTCCAGAAATTTTTCCAACATGATAACAACAGGCCAGAACAAAAACACCATAGGGAGAAACCACTACATAAGGGATGTGTGACATTCCTCTTTCTAAGTGAATGATTACATTACAAAACACTACGTAATTGTCATCCAGTCGATCCAGTTCGCTTTTAACTAATTCCGCTCCAGAAATTTTCGAATTTTTGTTCCACTCCGTAGCAATAGGATAATTAAGGCGAGGAGAACTACCAAGGTAGCAAGTATCTTGATCCAGTAAATGGAAATAATCTCAATCATGATAACAGGTTAATTACTTTGCAAATGGGTCTGGAGGTTCGAAGGAAGGTTGGCCGGTTACCCCTGATCCTTCATTGGGCTGCTCCATGGCCGTTTTTCTTTCAAACGTAATTTTCATCCCGGCTTTAGTGGGAAACAACTGTGGTGACAATAACCGTGATTGGCTAGAAATACTTTGCAAACTCTCTCTATACCCCTTCAAACTAGTAAGGGTAACCGGTCGCCTGTCAGGCAAATCACCTTGAATTGACATTGCTGCCCGACGCCCAAATACAGTTATATCTAGTAGTGAATTCCCCATAAGCCGATTAGTTCCATGAACCCCACCAGTGACTTCACCAGCAGCCCATAACCCCCTAACTTCAGTGCGGCCATCCCGGTCTATCTGAATTCCTCCATTTTGATAATGCAAAGTAGGATAAATAAGAATAGGTTGTTTGGCTGGATTTATATTATAACGCTTAAACCTGTGAAAAATTCCTGGGAACTTGTGCCGCAAAACTCCTTCACCGTTTTGCAAGTCTATGATCGGGGTATCCAACCAAATCCCTGCTCTATCTGTTGGAGTTTGTATCCCTCTTTTTTCGGCAACCTCACGAATAATGGCTGCTGCAAGAACATCACGAAAAGCCATCTCATTAACAAATCGTTTCCCTTCAGCGTTTACCACCTGTGCCCCCATGGAACGAATTGACTCGGTTACAAGCTGACCAACTAGAGCTTCTGGGTAGGCGGTTCCTGAAGGGTGATACTGATGGCTATCTGGATCAACCAATTTACAACCTTGCCGATAAGCTAGAATCAAACCGTCACCTACTGCTCCGAGGTGGTTACTCGTAGGAAACTCCTGAAAGCGCAATTGACCACTTCCCCCAGTAGCAATGATCACAGCCCTTGCTGATACGGTAACAAGGCTCTCCCTGCTACGATCCCACAGCACCGCCCCGGAAACTTGTCCACTGCCATCATCAAGAAGTTCCAGGGCTGCATGGTTCTGTAAAGTTTTCGTACTACTTAACAAAACGGCGTCCTTCAAAACGCGCATAATTTCAAGCCCGGTATAATCTTTACAAGCAAGAACGCGAGGCAAAGAAGTCCCGCCGCCAGGACGCAACTGGAAAGTTCCATCTTCGTTAGTATCCAATATGCAACCTAATTGCCCCAGCCAACGAACCGTATCGGCACTATTTTCACATAATACTCGCAGAAGGTCTGGGTCATTATTCCCATGTCCACCAACATAAGCATCAGCAAAATGCCTACGAGGTGAGTCATCAACTCCCAGTGACGCCTGAATTCCACCTTCAGCCATAATGGTATTGGAATCACCCAACCGCAACTTTGTTGCAAGATGAACGGTAAGCCCAGATCCCTCTAAAGCAAGAGCAGCTGAGGCACCCGCCCCACCCCCCCCAAGAATGAGCACATCGGTTTCAATATCTACAGTTGGGTCAAAATCAAAAGGAAGTTGACTGTCCGATTCTAAAAGGTCTGCTAGCTCGTGAGGAAACTTTCCATTATTTGCATTGGGTCCCACCCGAACATTACGTTGCATCCCCAAATAATCCGGGTGATATTCATCGATAAGTTTTTTGGCCTCGTATATATCAATTTCAGGAGGTTCTGAGGACAGTCTCCCCTCACGAGTGGCCTCTAATTTTCTGAGCGAATCTTTAGCCCATTCCATCACGATTCAATCTTTCCGCTTTTTCTAAACTGGCGTGCATGATTTATCTTATCTGTCGAGTCTCCACCTAAAAGATATTCCCACTCCAACTCAGCCTGCGGCGANTCTTGTTCTATAATTTTATCGCTATCTTGTTCTTTGGAAGACCCAATCGAACGACGCACCCACATCCCCATCANGTGAGGCTGAACTCCATCCTCACAAACAAATCTACATAGACCACACTGAATGCATGTAGTAAAATCCTCTGCTACTTTGTCGAGNTCGCCAGACCTCATCCTGAGAACCGAATCCATCACCGGTATGGACATCGGGCAAGCTGTAGTACAGCTCCCGCATTTAGTACACCGGTCAAGTTTTGGATAAGCTACGCGTAACTTTTCTCCAGTTGGATTTGGTTCGGGTGCCACAGTCAAAACCGAATCTACTGGGCATGGGAAAATTTCCATCCCTTCCTCCACCGGGCACATACAGGCCAGATCAGTTCCTCTCATCTGCCCCCCAGAAGACCTTACTGTTACAGTGCAAGCACCGCAGACGCCACCGACACAACCCGTATCAATCAACTCTGCCATTCCAGCATTCCAAAGCGCATGAATCACTGTCTCGCCAGTTCTAGCCTTAATAGTTTTACCTGCTACTTTTATTTCTACTGTCTTCATGAAAACAATTATCAATCAACCATGAATAATTTTCAATCCCGATTGCCTCTTTTACCTGTCCATGCTAAATTGATCTTCGAGTAAAATTATTTTTTTAATGATTTAATCCTTTAGATTCGAGATCTATGTCTGGACATTCAAAGTGGTCAACAATAAAGCATAAAAAAGGGGCTGCGGATGCTAAACGTGGAAAAATTTTCACTAAAGTAATTAAGGAAATAACTGTGGCGGCGCGTATCGGAGGAGGCGATATAGACGGAAATCCAAGGTTGAGGCTAGCTGTACAAAAAGCCAAAGAAGTCAATATGCCTCAAGAAAATGTAACTCGTGCTATTAAAAAAGGGACTGGAGAACTGGAAGGTGTTCAGTATGAAGAAACTTCTTATGAAGGTTATGGCCCAGGAGGTGTGGCCATTTTCATGGAAGTGATGACTGACAATAAAAATAGAACAGTCGGTGAACTACGAGCCACGCTAGGTAAAAATGGCGGGAATATGGGGGCAAATGGGTGTGTTGCTTGGATATTTGAGCAAAAAGGATTAATCACCGTAAAAATATCCGAAAAAGGCGAGGAAGAACTCCTAGAGCTAGCTATCGATGCAGGTGCAGACGACATGCAAACTGTTGACGACTATTACGAAATAACCACATCCGTAGAAAGCTTCGAACCCGTACGCAAGGCCATTGAAGATGCTGGCATTGAAATTCAATCATCCGAACTAACCCGCATTCCACAAAATACAGTTAATGTAGAGGAAAAATACTGCAAGTCACTACTCAGATTGATGGACACACTGGAAGACCATGATGATATCCAAAAGGTCTACTCAAATTTTGAGATTACAGATGAGATAATGGCCACAATCGAGTAAAACCTCTAACTCAAAAAAGGTAGTCTTTGTCGGTGTTTAGCAAGTGTCCTTCTTGATTACAAATAACGAGTGTGCTTTAGCATTCAAGACTTTCTTAACTCACTACGGAAAAAACTCGAACGAAAATATCACAGCACTTTACACGATATTTCCTTACCATCTTTCCTTAAAGAGAGTATGTGTAACTCCCTAAAACATCCAACTTTTCCAAACTATGCGTGTCATGGGCATCGATCCCGGTAGCAACTGTACCGGCTGCGGAGTCATTGAAGAGATTAATAACGAACTCAAGGTGATCTATTGGGGAAGCATTAAAAGCAAAACACGCCA
>JGI26381J51731_1000934_pt1 | contig 14237 bp, 16 predicted proteins | sample SaaInlV_165m_DNA_3_FD_51731 | JGI IMG/M metagenome (IMG submission 51731) | reverse complement strand
TTCTTTGGTGATTATTCCGGCATTCAAATCAGCATCAATCGCCATTTGTTTNCCGGGCATGGCATCTAAGGTAAAACGAGCAGTCACTTCAGAAACGCGACCGGCCCCTTTAGTGATAACGATAAAGTTGATAATCATCAAAATGGAGAAAACGATGATCCCGACAAAATAATCACCACCAATGATAAAATCACCAAAGGCTTGTATAACCGTTCCGGCTGAGTCCGTTCCATTGTGTCCTTCAACCAAAATTACACGAGTAGAGGCGACATTAAGTGCAAGCCGTAACAGTGTGGCAAATAATAAAACAGTTGGGAATGATGAAAAATCAAGGGGTTTAAGCGCATTAATACAAATCATAGCTATCACTAACGATAGCGTGATATTAAAGGTAAAAAACAAATCCAGTAAAAAAGGCGGAAGGGGTACCACCATCATCATAATGATGCAGAATAATACGCTCGGAATCACCAGTGAAGATGAATTAGGCACTGAAAATGACTGCCAAAAATTTGACAGTGCCGCGTTATTAATCATTAGCGTTTACATTATTTTGACAGGGTACTTGCTTCATACTATAGCTTAAGTTATTGATTGTTATTATTAACATTAATTGATAATTGCGCATTTATACTTTATAAATGAAACCATATAAATACTGAGCAACTATAGTGCCAATGGCTTAGGGCAGAGCTTTATTCATTGCCTTTTTAAGGTCTTTTCTTTGCACCCTTAATTGACCAGAGCCCGTATTGAGATTTATAGTTAAAACGGCAATCATTTGCCGTTTTAACTATAAACAGTATCGGTTATTTTCTTGAATTAACAGTGAGAATGGCGGTAACAGTGGGTATTTGAAAACAGGCATGTTTATTGCACGTTTACTGGATAGTGATTGCTACACAATTGAGTGGCTATGGATTTGTTTATTATTTGCATTGGAGCGGTGTGATGCTGAAAAAAATATTAATTATGTTATTTATGATGTTGATAACAGCCTGTTCGGCGAAAACTGAATATAAAGTCATGTCTGAAGATACATCTGCTGATCAGAAATTTTTACCCGTTTATAAAAAAGAGGTATTAATTGCTGTAGGTTATGCCAACATCAGCACTCAACACAGCGATAACATATCGCAAAGACGTTTAATGGCCATGAGAGCCTCCAAATTAGATGCCTATCGCAACCTGATTGAACAAGTCTATGGCCAAAACATTAATTCAACAACAACGGTTGAAGATATGGTGGTTTCAAGTGATACCTTAAGAGCCCATGTACAAGGTCTTATTTATGGGGCACACTTAGTAAGCATTTCGCCGGTCGGGGATGACAGTTATGAAACCAAACTGGAATTAACCTCAACCATCGTAAACGATCTACGTTCGATGCTGAACAATAGTTAGCCGAATGAAGAAAATCTTTAGTGTTTTTGTTGCCCTGTTGTGTACCACAGCACAGGCGAATTACATTGAATCAGAAGGTAACGCCACCATTCAGTCGGGACAACTGATACAAGCGAAAAAACAGGCTATTTCAGATGCACTCAGAAAAGCAGCGTTAAGTCAAAAGGCTAACCTCATCAGTAACAGTATGCTTGATAGTCACGGGCAGTTACATGAAACCGTGATTTTGAAATCAAATCTTTCCATTCAGAAAATTGATATTCTTGAGGAAACGTCAGCGGGTAAAAATCATTATGTGAAGGCAGGTATTCATTTTTTAAAAGATACAGATCCTAATTCATGTTCAAGTAATCGGTTGCGAAAACAAGTTGCGGTGAAGGTTATTCGTGATGGTAATATTACTTCAGATGCTACGCATGATCTAAGCGCTGTCTTGCGTGCGGCATCAAAAAAGATGAATCGTTTAATCCAGAATGAAAGCGGTTTTGTTTTAAAAAAACAATACCAATATAAAAGCTACTACGGTGCAAGCTTTTTACCGTCAAATGGTAAAACCAACACGCAATTGATTACTATTATGGCAAAGTGGCATCAACCGGATCGTATGAAAAATATTACCAATGATCTGTATCGAGGGTTGACCGCTTCTTTTAATTATCTGGATAGTATTACTCGACTGGTAGAAACAGACATCGAAAACACCTTGCCTGTTAACAAAGAATTTAAACTATCCATGGTTTATCATGATAATAAACCCCCTTTTGAACAGCATGAAATTACTCAAATTTTTGAGGCCTTGCCAGTCGATTATTTTTCAGATCAAAATGCGGCTCGCCTAGATCATCAGGTAGAAGCGTGGTTAACTGAGTCCTGGCAACAGGTAAAATCCCAGTTCAATTGTCAACCGCCCATAACCCATGTCTCTGTAAAAGCTAAATCTATTCAATTACAAATGGGGTCGATGCATAATATAACTATTGGACAATTATTGTTGGTGTTACCGCTTAATTATATNGATGATATCACTGAAAAATTAANCAGTGATTTTATTGATTTATTTAAAGTCATTTCGGTAAAAAAGAACAGCTCATTNGTCATACCCTTAGGGCGTGACTTNAGTGAGATGCAACCGCTAAGTGAACAAAAGTTTGTTATTGCACTATAACTAAAGGTGCCAATTCATGAATGCCAAAATGATTAACTGTTTTATTTTATTTTTCATCTTAGTGATACCGTTTAAGACGGGTTATGCAGATGTTAACTCTGCCAACCAGCATGCGCTGTCTATTTTAATGAATGAATTTAAAATAGCAAAAAAAGCACTTAAAGCTAAGCCAGGTAAAATTGCACCGGGTCAACGTTACACCATTGCAAAGGGTGATACGCTCAAAGGGATTGCATTAAAAGCTTATGGCACCACTAATCTCAGTATTCGATTGGTGAGAAATGTGATTATGAAAGAAAACCCGAAAGCATTTTTTCGCGGTAATGAGAATTATTTATTCGCGGGTAAAGTGCTTAAGATTCCTTCTGTTGATGATATTAGAAAACATGTCTTTTCAGCGACTTCAACGACTAAAAGTAGTCGGCAGAGTAAAAGAAACTGGTTGCGCTTTCCTTAAAATCATTCAACTAACGGGTAGATGTTTTTTTCGAGCACATTAATGAGACCCGAGTAGTCACTTTCCTTTTGAAGTTGTAGGGATTCAGTCAGCAGTGGCTTTAACTGTAAGATCTTCTCTTCTGGCCATCTGACGGCTTCAGACTTTAAAAGGTCCACTAACTCTATTAATTTTTCATTGCCGACGGAATTATTTTCTTGTTTAAAGGCCACGATAGTAGCATCTAATGCTTGACACAAGTCGACGCTTAACGGATTACCGGCTTCATTCATGGGGTATTCAATGAGTGTCTTTTCAAGCAAGGGCAAAAATTCATTGGATAGTTTATCTGCTAAATTAAGATAATCTTTTGCTTCGAAAAAAGTTAATGATTCATTTAAGAGTTCTTGAAATGGAACTATTTTTTCTGCCGGTAACTCNGTTAGAAAAGGATCTAAAAGAGTGAGAAAATCCATAAGCGATTCATGGCCTTCATCAATGTTATTTAAACTGAAGGCTTTGATAGCCTCTGACAAAACAGAATATAACTCAGAGTATTTGCTGGTCATATCAGTTATCTCCCAAAGATTTAAAAATTATATACAATTTGTTGTCCATTTGAGTCGGTTCAATTTTATGCCAAAAAAGGGACAGTTGTTCTTTTTTACGTAATAATTAAAATTTTCAGTTTGTTTACGGTGTAATACTGCCTAAGGTTTCCGTCTTAGTAATATTACCCTCTTCATTCCAAAAGGTTGATTTGTTTATTATGTCATTAATGTAAAGAATCTCCCACTTTTTCTGGCCATTGGGATACCACATAGTATTTAATCCATCTTGTTTACCCAACTTGTAATACATTTCCCAGCCTTTGTTACCACTTTCATCCCATAGGGTATAACGGCCATGTAATTGGTCCATTTTATAATGTTTTTCTATATTTTTTCGGCCACTTTGATCCCATGCAATAGTCAAACCTGAACGGTAGCCATCGCGAAACATTTTTTCTTCTTTAAGTTTTCCCGTTTTATACCAAAAACGCGCAATCCCTTCTTCTTTACCGTTTTTATAATGCGTTTCTTTTTTCTTTTTACCATTAGAAAACCAAACGGTTTGTAAACCTGATTTCTTTCCTTTATGGTAATTGGTTTCGGTATATTTTTTACCTTTACCATAAAGCTCAATTTTATTGAAATGACCATTTTTTAACCAATAGGTCGCTATACCGTCTTTTTTGCCATTGTTATAATTAACTTCGGCTTTCTTTTCACCGGAGTTATACCAGAACGACTCTTTTCCATGTTCTTGGCGGTTAACAAAATTTACGCTATGGATAAGTTCATCGTCATGGTAGGTTGACGTCCTGCTAACATTACCATCGGCTCCCCACTCCGTTCTTTGACCGTCTTTGACATCAAATTTATAACGCTCCTGTGAGGCCAATAAACCATTTTCACGCCATTGTCGTAACCATCCATGCTTCTGGTCATTGACATAGTTTACTAATTGTTTTTTTTGTCCATCAGGGTACCAAATGGTGTGCGGTCCGTGTTTCTTATCTTGTTGATAATAAATCTCGGTGATTTTATTGCCATCGAAAAATTCAGTTCGTGATTGGCGCTGACCGCCGCTAAAAAACTCTTGCCATAATTGTTGGCCTTGATGAGTCCAGGCAATACTTATGCCTTGCTTCAAACCTTTTTGATAGTGTTCTGACTTTATTTTACGCTTTGATTCATTCCAATAAGTTATTAGTCCGTGCAGTTTGCCCGCAGAAAAGTTTTTGATAACTTTAAAATAATCTTCACCTTGCTCAGAGGTATGTTGGTAGTCAATAAACTCCCCGGTAAACGGTTGTGTTTCACCGGTGACATAAAACAATTGGTTTTGCTCAATGAGCGCGATCGGTTTTTTAAATGTTGTCTTGTTAACCAGGACTGAATTATCAAGTGTAGTCATTGGTTTAGTCTGAATCAAATCAATGTGTTTTTGACCGGGCTGGTCAATAATCACTTCAGAGACCCGTGCCAATGATGGCATCGTCGTAACGGTGTAAATAGTGATACTAACGACGACCAATATGCTGATGAGTAAAAAAGAAGTAACATTATCTTGTGCGCTGAGTTCTTGGTCAGGGTCGAGATCGCCGTATAAATTCAGGTCTTCGGTTTGTTTTAGTTCATCTTTGAGGATTTGTTTTCGATATTTGATGTAGAGTGATTTCTGTAAATTCAAATCACCCCCGCTATTCATTTGTGCTTTGGTCCACAATCCTTCGCGAACATAGTTGGATTTAAGCTCTTGGCACACTGACTGATACAGATAATCTTCAATTAAGCGATCATGGGCATATTTTTGCTTTAATTTTTTGAAAAAAAACATTGGAACCTGTTGTAAGTGAGAACTAGAAAGACATTTTGGTAAAGCTAATAAAACCCATCAGTAGCGTCTATTTAATAAGCCATGTCGTCTGGAAAAAAAGAACACCGTGTTTTGTTGATGATACGGTGACGTCCGATACATAAATTTATTTTTCAAAAGAAACTGTGTACTGTCTATGTTATGTCAGTTAGCTTAATGAATCTTCAATTATTTTAAGGCATTAATATACCTTTATTATATTGCCGAGTTAATAATAAGTCACCGTNATCATCCCACCAAGTCCACTTGCCATCTATATTTCCCTTATGGTGATGACCTTCATAACGTTTTTGCCCATTAGGAAACCAAGTGGTTTCAATGCCGTTGATCACATTATTTTCATAATTGAGCTGTGATAATTTATTGCCTCGTTTGGACCAGCGTGTGGATAGTCCTTCAAGCCGGTTTTTACTGTAATTAAATTCCTGTGTTTTATTGACGCCATTAACCCATTGGGTTAAATGACCGTGTAGTTTGCCTTTTTCATAATTAGCCTGAACAGACTTTTTACCTTCAATCCACCAAATAAATTCACCCTCTCGATAATTATTGATATAAGTGCCTTGAGATANTTTTTGACCAAATTTATTGCGCCAGATAAGGGGACCGTATAGTTTATCTTTTTTATAATAAGCCTTCATGTTTTCTTTAGTTTTGGNATCCCATCTAAAACAACTCCCCTCCAGATTTCCAGACTTATACTGACAATTACTGGTTTTCCAACCGTCTTGATTCCAACGAATAACTTCACCGTTCAGTCGGTCGTTTTGGTAATGTGCTTTAACTTTTTCCTGTCCATTTTCATACCACCAGAGTGAGGTCGCATGCTTCTTGTTGTTCTGAAAGAAGGCCTCTACCTTTTTGTGACCATTTTCAAACCAAAGAATTAAATTCCCCTGTAATTGACCGTCTAAAAAATTGGCTTCTAATTTTTTTTGACCGTTACCATACCATTCAGAGCGCAGGCCATTGGGTTTTCCATCTTTATAATTAATTTCTATTTCTTTAAATCCACTCTCTTGCCAAAGGGTTCTTAAGCCCTGAACAAGGTCACCTTTAAAANCAACTTCTTCTTTTTTCTGACCATTGTCATACCATTCCGTCCAGAGAACGCCATCACTTTCTGGTTGGTAATTGACTTCAACNTTTTTATGCCCTTGTTCAGTCCANAGCGTTACGAGTCCTGAAATCTTACCATTTTTAATAATCCGNTCACTTTCCTTTTGTCCTTGTGCATACCATGAGGTCCAAAGCCCAGTGATTTNCCCCTTTTTATAGAATCCTTCAGCTTTTTTTTGACCATTCTCATACCACCAGGTATATAAACCTTCNCGTTGATCATTTCGAATACCACCCTCAACNTTCTTTTGGCCATTCTGATAAAAGGCGGCATAGGTTCCTGAGAGTACAGGAGGTCCTAATTTAACAACGAGACCTTTATCCCGTAATGCCTGAAAGATCTCCTTTTCAACACAGCCTGTTAAGCATAATGTGATCAATATAGGGTAGAGAACCAGTTTTATTTTTTTTGCTAAATACATGCCCCTTCCTTATCTCAGGGGTAACAATGAATTCTTTCCATGTTAAGAATGATTGCCACCTTAATTTAATTACCGATCAAATAGTTTTAAAAAAAACACAATATGCAAACGTCAATGGCTGTTTGCGATAAGGTTATAAACCACCTTTATCTTGTTCAATAGATTCTTTAGTTTCATTAACTTCTTTAACTTCTTTAACTTCTTTTGGAGGATACTGTATAGCTTCTACACTGGCTTGTCGCCTGTCTGCAGCAGAAATGACATCAAAATATTTATTTTGCTCTAAGGTTATTAACGCATCTAGTTTTTGAACTAATTTTTGGTCTTTGAATTTTTTTACCTCACCTTGTAAAACTTGTACTTTTTTACCTAAATTAGAGACTTGGCTTTTAGTATCTAGTATGCGATCTTTAAGATCAATATTACTTTTGTTAATTTTATTAAAGCCTTTATTGAAATGTTGGTTAAGTGTTTGGGTCATGGACTCATTCTTGGCGAGATAACCTTCTTCTCGCCGTTTCGCGGCCCGAAAAGAAACATCAAAGACACTCATGGATTCATCGATTTTATTTTTTAACCGTTGGTTTGTTTCGTTCAATGATAAAACTTCAGATTGCATTTCGTCGAGCCGCTGCAATTCCGTATCAAGGTGAATGACTTTTTTACCCACTGCTAAGGTGATAGCATCGGCTTGTGTGATAGATTCCTGCAATCGACTCATAAAGACGCCACCAATAGAAATGACAACTAAAATGAGGACACTAAAAACTGAAAAGATGATGGTTTGTTTTTTTTGTATGGCATTAACCGAATTTTCCAGGGTGACAACACTTTCATTAATTAGATTAGATGAATTATTGACTCGGATTGCGGCGTTATTGACCACATCTGCAGTTTCATCCAGGCTCGTGGCTACATTATCAGTCTTTGGCAAACTAGGTTTGGGCCGGCTACTAGCTTTTACAACGTCATCAGCCGATAAGGTTAGATCATCGGTGAACTCCTCAAATTCCGCATACTGATCCTCCTTTTCAGTCGTTGCTTTGGTCACTTTTTCCTCTGCAGTTGTTTTTGTACTGGGGGATTCTTTGTCGGGTTTTTCTTTATCTTCAGCCATGGTATCTCTCCTGTATTTTAAAAAATAATTGTCTGTCTGTTTCGGTCTTTAAAAGGCGTTATTATAGGGTTAATAAATAGGATTTCCTTCTGGATCAAATTGGAAATCGTCAGGTACCGTCGGCGATGGCATAGCCGGTCTTGGAGCGCCGGCTTGTAATTCATTAAGTTGGAAAACATAGGCCAACACTTGTGCGANCGCGGTATACAATGAATCTGGGATTTCTTGTTTGACTTCGGTGGTAAAAAACAAGGCTCTCGCCAACAGAGGGATGCGTAAAACCTGTATTTTATGCTCTTGTGCAATTTCGAGTATTTTTTTGGCCATTTCATCGGCGCCCTTTGCAACCAATACCGGTGCGCCTTCGCTATTACGATCATAGGATAATGCCACGGCGAAATGTTCTGGATTTACGATCAGTACATCGGCTGACGGTACATCCTCAAGCATTCTGGCGGTTGCCATTTCATGTTGTTTCTGACGGATATGTTGTTTGACTTCGGGGCGCCCTTCAACATCTTTGAGTTCGTCTTTAATTTCTTGAAGAGACATTTTAAGCTTTTTAACATGTTCATGTATTTGGTAAGGAACATCGATTAAAGCAATAAGCACCAAGCCAAGGCACATATATAAGAAGCTCCAGGCGAGCAATTCCCCACTCTTAGCAAAAGCACGCTCCAGTGGTATGCTGCCTAATGTTAAAAATTGATCAATTTGACTCGATACAATTAAGAATGCAATGCCGCCAACTAATGAAAATTTAGCGATGGCTTTAATGAGTTCCATGACCGCATTTATACCAAAGATCTTTTTTAACCCTTTAAGGGGGTTCATTTTACTAAACTTAGGCTTCGCCGCTTTGGTTGAAAATATCCAGCCACCAATCAATCCGGGTGTTGCCAAGGTCATTACAAAGGTTACTAAGTAAAGTGGTGAAAAAGCCATTAAGCCATCGGCGAATTTTTGTAAAAAATGGGCGGGTAACTTTTGGGTGTTAAAGATGGTCTCTCGATCCATCTGTAAACAGGAAATAACGACATTGCCAATATCGGTTATCAGTTGGCTACCATAAAAAACCATTAATCCGGCAGAAGCGATCATAATCGTTGCCATCGATAATTCTTTAGAGCGAGGAACCTGACCATCTTCTCGCGATTTTTCAAGCCGCCTCGCCGTCGGTTCTTCAGTTTTTTCTTGGTTGCTTTCTTCTTCAGCCATAAGAGTTCACCCTAAGCAACGCCTAAGAAAATTCGAACATATTCAAAACATCGAAACCATACATTTTCCATTCCCGAACCAAAAAACGGNANTAATAAATAAATCATGACCAANCCAAAAAAGAGAGAGGCTGGAAAGCCAACAGCAAATACATTTAACGCGGGCGCTGCACGTGAAATAACCCCCATCGCAGAATTGGTTAACAACATAGTCACCATAGCCGGTAAGGCAATCATAATGGCACCTGAAAAAATGAGTGATGACCATTGCAAAATAGCCCAGAGCATTTCNCTATTCACATAAAATTCGTTAATTGGGATTTAATTGGGATTAATCTGAAACTATCCAGCATCATTTCAATGATAATTAAATGTCCACCGATGGATAAAAAAACTAATGTGGCAANCACCAGTAAAANTTGNGCTAAAACGGGNGACTGGTGACCATTAACAGGGTCGGCAACAACNGCCATACTTAAGCCCATTGAGGTGGCAATAAAGGCACCGGCACTGGTAATNGCAGCAAATGCAAAATGCATAATNANNCCGATNGCAACGCCTATCAGCACTTGCTGTAAAAACAACACGAAGCCTANCCCTGAAGTGACATCAATAATAGGCCAATCATAAAGGGGATAAATTAAAAAAGTCAGTAGTAGCGCTAGGCTGATGCGCGTTCGTACGGTCACTAAGGTTGAAGAAAAAATGGGTGCTACTAATAAAACAGCACTAATTCGGCTAAACGGCCAAAGGAAAGTATAAAACCAATCTATAATGTCATCCCATAAAATAATCATAGTCTGCCATTGTTACATCAGTGTTGGGATTCGTTGAATAACCCCTGTTGCAAAATTAGTTAATAAAGTAAGTTGCCAAGGGCCAAAAAAATATAACGCAGCGACGACGGCCAGTAATTTTGGAATAAAACTTAAGGTCACCTCATTAATCGACGTGGCAGCTTGAATAACACCAATCAACAAGCCAACGGCTAATGCGGTTAATAATAAAGGTCCCGCCACTAAGACAACGACCCATAAGGCTTCACGGCCAATATCAAGAGCCTCTCCCTGAGTCATTGCGCTCTACTCCCGTTAGGCTGCATAAAAACTCCCTGCTAAGGTTCCTAAGATTAACGACCATCCATCGATTAATACAAATAACAGAATCTTAAAAGGCAGTGAAATCATCATCGGTGATAACATCATCATTCCCATAGACATCAAAACACTGGCAACGACTAAATCAATGACCATAAAGGGAATGAAAATCAAAAAACCTATTTGAAAAGCCGTTTTTAACTCACTGGTCACAAAAGCAGGGAGCAGAAAACGTAACGGTACATCGGCTGAGCCTTTTAATTCTTCCTGCCCTGCTAATTGTACAAATAATTCAATATCAGTATGGCGTGTTTGTTTCAGCATAAAACTTTTAATCGGCATTAGCGCTTTTTCAATAGCAACGTCTGCCTTAATCGTTTCATCTAAATAGGGTTGAATCGCATCATCGTTTACCTGGGTGAAAATGGGAGCCATAATAAAAAATGATAAAAATAACGCTAAGCCAATGAGAACCTGATTCGGGGGTGTTTGCTGCGTTCCTAATGCCTGTCTGAGGATGGATAAAACAATAATAATTCGCGTAAACGAGGTCATCATCAGTAACACTGCCGGAAGCAGTGTTAATAAGGTCATTAACGCTAAAATCTGTAAGGTCAGGCTGTAGCTTTGACCGCCGCCGGGTAAATCTTCAATAACAACACCAGGCAGGCCGGGCGCTTGCGCGAGCGTTATTTCGGGAACCAAGAATAAAAATAAAAAGATAATTCGGGCGATTAGCATTACGATGACCTGAGTATATCTTTGGTCACTTCAGAGAAACTTATTTTAGCTTCAGTTTCTTCGCCTTGACTGGTTTTTGTGTTCCGGCAACTCGGAGAGCAGAACTACATTTTGCGGAGAAACACCCAGTAATAAGGTGCGTGAATCAACCTGGATTAAAACCACACGTTCTTTTGTACCGACGGCGAGTGTTTCTAAATAGACTAAGCGACCGGATTTGGAGTTTTTTCTTAAATAAAATTGCTTCAGATACCATAAACAGGCGACGACTAAGAGCAATACCAGCGCCAAATTCAGAATAGGTTGAATTAACTCGGACTGTTCTGTCATTTGAATGACTATAATTTACGTAATCGATCAGCCGCATCAAGGACCTGAGTGAGTCTGATACCATATCGTTCATTAACGACGACAACTTCAGCGCGTGCCACTGCCGTATTATTAACCAAAACATCAATTGACTCACCGGCAATGCGATCCAGTTCAACAATACTGCCTTCACTGAGTTGTAAGATATCTCTGATTTTCATCACGGTTCGTCCTACTTCTGCAGACAGTGTGACGGGTATATTCTGTAAAACATCAATATCGACTTCATCTTCAATGGTGTTGATGGTGGGTGTTTTCACTTGTTCTTCAACAGTGTCAGGGATCTTCTCACCAGAATCTTCACTCATAATCACTCCTGTTCATGTGTTTTTAATACTTTAATGGCGGCATGCCCGTTTGTTGTCCCGTATAAACCATCAAAAACAGGAACACCTTCTATAACAAGGGGCAGAGTATCACCAACCTTAATAGGTATTATCAAGTCTTTTTTAAAATTAACCAACTCATAAAGGGTGATTTTTGGGTGCGCAATATTCGATCTTATTTCCAGATCTACATCGCAGATAGCATCAAATAATTTCTGGTGCCAGGCCATATCCCGCTCATCCGTTGAATTTCCAGAAACTTGTTTTTTTAATAAATCCTTAATGGGTTTCATGGTGGCAAAGGGATAAACAACTTCCACAGTGGCTGTGACATCATTCATCATTTCAATACTAAAACGTTTAATAATGACCGGGTCATTTTCTTCAGCGATAGTTACAAATTGAGGATTAACTTCAGAACTCAAATATTCAAAATTAATCTCACAAATAGGCTTCCAAGATTCGACTAAATCTTTAAACATATCTTGAAGCAACATTTCGATAACCCGTGTCTCTGTCGGGGTGAATTCGCGAAAATTATCACTGCCGCTAGCGCTATTTCCTTGTCCGCCAAAGAAACTTTCTAAGGTATTAAAAATCAAATTCGGGTCGATAACAAACAGTGCGTTGCCACGTAAAGGGCGAAGCCTAGCAATATTAATAGACACGGGTAATTTAATCGAATTCCGGTAATCGCCAAAGGCCTCGACGCGCAGTTCTGAAACTTTTATTTTCGGTTGATAACGCAACATTCCAACCAAGGTTGTGCGAAATAGTCGAGAAAATCGATCACAAACCATTTCCAGTGCCCCTAACTGGGAGGTTAAGGTACTGTCTTCCATAGTTAAGTCATAGCTCTCGACGCTTATCTCAGTATTGTAACCACCGACATTTCCTGCACCCTCGCCGGTATTACTAACCAGTGCATCAATTTCCTCTTCTGAGAGTAATTCATTACGATTCATTTTTTGCCTATTTTACTGAACGACAAATTCGGTAAAAAACACTTCCTCTATGCCGCCAAAATCTTCATATCCCATTAAAACACTGTTCATGGCTTCTTTTATTTCAATGAGTACGCTGGCCATCCCGTCCTCAGAATTATAAGTTTCAACCGGTTTTTGTCGAACCACTTGTAGAATGGCTGAACGAAGTGCCGTTTGGTGCTTGTCGACATTACCTAAAACCTTCTCATCATAGTGGGTCATTACACTGATAGAAAATTGTAAGTATTTTTTAGAATTAGGGATATTGACCGTGAATTTACTTTTCATTTCCTGATAACTTTGTTCAAATTGCTGCGTTTCAGGCGTTTCTTTTTTTTGTTTTTCCGGCAACTCTTTTTCTTTTAGATTACCATCGGCATCTTTAGTCGAATCTTCAAGTTCATTTAGAACCGCTACGGATTGTTCATCTTTGACATCAAAAAAACCAGTGAGATAAAGGGTTGCTGCCACACTCACGCCAATTAACAGTAAAGCGGCTAAAACAAAAACCAATATTTTCAATATATTCTTGGGTTCTTTTTCCTCTAGTTCGTCTTCATCTTCTAGTTCATCTTCAGCCATGTTTTACTCGCTATACTGGTTATACAAAAGTATCTAAATCACCGTCATGGGTTGATCTTTGTTTTTCTTCTGTTAATTCTTCACTGTTATTTTCAGCTGTTTTAGTTTGGAAATCAAATTGATCGCCTGAGTCTGGGTCTCCCGGTTGCCTTTGTTGTTGTGAGTCTCGACCAACAGAGGTATCAGCGAGATTAATACCTGATTCCGCCAAAGACTCACGTAGCCGTGGCATTGACGATTCAACTAATTCTTTAACATTATGATGTTGCGTGGTGAACATTATTTTTAGTTGCTCTTTGTCCATCACCATATTAACTTTAATGAGCCCTAAATTCTCAGGATTAAGTTTCATGTCAGCACTCCATTGGCCAGCGCGTAACATTTGAGTGACACGTTCTGACATTTGGGACTGAAGGTGCTGCTGATTTCGGGCAGTTATTAAATTAAAACGTGTTAAATCTCCGGGGCGACGAAGTTCACTTTCTTTAATTTTTTCTTCTCCGTGTTCAGCGCTTGTTGTTACTTGTAATGCAATAGCATCATCAGTTACTTTGGGTGATGCAGGTTTTATTTCAGTGCTTTTAAACAATGAGGCCGAAGCGATAGCGGTATTAATAGCGACATCACGCAATTTAGTTCGNTTTTCAATAAAGGTCGATGTTGAAATTATTTCGCTGTTATTTTTAGACGTTACNTTAATAGGTAAGTCTTTTGTTTTTTGTTTNAGACTTAANTTATTTCCTACTTGTTGAGTCGCATAGGGGTTATTAAATTTCTTTAAATCATCCATCAACGGTGTTGATGCTTTAGCGGTTACCGTATTCACAGACTCTTG
>JGI26381J51731_1000889_pt1 | contig 14686 bp, 14 predicted proteins | sample SaaInlV_165m_DNA_3_FD_51731 | JGI IMG/M metagenome (IMG submission 51731) | reverse complement strand
CCTAATGATGCTGAGTATGCAGATAATCTCCTCAACGTTGCCTCAGAAGTTTCAACTAACCAATTGACATAAACTTCTCTCTCAACTATACAAAATTCTTCNGCACGGAAAGAGGTGAAAATTCCTCCATCGTCACTTTCAAACCATCGAGCACGACCTACCATCATCATNAGAAATCGNTCACCTGACTCAAAACGAGCAAGTAGTTCTTCGGCATCAGCATGCAATTCAGGTTGGAAGGGAGCTATTTGGAAACGGTGAATACCGCCAGTAGCATCTCTCAATTGACCGGAATAAGAAGGNCCATTGTCGCCGTCTCTTCTTTCAAATCTATCAATTACACCTCCGAAAAGTGCGCGATTAACTTTAGCGCCTAATTTAGTAATTATNAATGAAGGAGCATATTCGCCTACTCCTTCTAAAGGAAGGTTTGAATCAGAATATTCTTGAGCAAATATTCTTATTGCACTCTGCCTACCTACTCTAATTTGGTTAATCATAGAAGCACCCCCCATTCTTCCATAACTAAATTNGCTGCGGTTTCATTTGATGTATCGTCAAAANTAACTCCTTCGGCTAATATCATAGCACCTTGTGCATCTACTAATGAGCGGCCATGGATTGTAACCTTTCTAGCTAAATAATTATTCCTTACTTCTGTAAGAAAATCTCCTTGACTAGTTTTAGATATAATTTCTTTAACTGCCTCTTGAGTATTTCCTAATAATTTCTCAGAAGGCTCCTTGCCTAATATTAACGAGGCATTATGGATTCCATTGTCCACTACAAATTTCAATCTTAAATCTTCTACCCCCTGCTGTGGCCCATGATCTAAACAAGCACTTTCTCGGAGAATCCTACGACATTCTGGGCATCTTTGTATTATTCCAGAATCTGATCTAATCGCGACAATCGTCCCTTTTGTTTTAATGCCTCTTCTAGAACCACTTGTGACTAATTTAGAAAGTTCAATATCTACCCAATGTTGCTCGGGATCAATAGATTCCCATGGNGCATCTGTAAGGTTGGATACCTGATCTGAATTATCTACAACAAGATCCGGAGACCCCTGCCAAAATTGCACTCGAGCNCCAGTTAAGTGAAGAAAATCTCCTGGCTTAGGGTCTATTTCGCACCAAGCAGTAAGACGGCACCTTCCTGTAGGATCCATGATATCTCCGCTCCTAACTGTCTTCTCTTCGCCATCTGAATTAGTAAATGTACGAGACTGCCAAGATTCTACTTGGACTGTAGTAATCACATCTTTCATACCGTTCCTTAAATCTCCAATTTTTGATGTTGTGACTTCAGATAATTCTTCAGTACTAGCGAAATTATTATCATGATACTTTTCTATTTTAGTCCTATCATTGATATTAACTTCAGGAGTTTCTCTGAATTTCCGAATCATAGCGCCCTCAATTTTGACTAAATCTCCAATTTCATGATTAATAGGAACCCATGAAAGAAAGCTTATTTTACCCGAAGAATCAGCAAAAGTTCCTCTGAATATATCTAAACTACCGCTACCATCTCTTTTTACTATNACGTCAGGTTTAAGCGATATTATTCTGGCTAAAAGATTGACATAACCTTCATTCTCAGACGCCTTTTCTATTGTTACTGGTTCATCGCTCACAGGAGGTACTGATGGACCTCCTTCTCTAAGAACTGTAACTCTACTCGAACGATTAATGTTAATCGAACGTTTTTCATTCCATTCGTTTACAGATACNCCCTCAAGTCTGACAACTGAGTTAGGGGCTAGATTTTCTGAATGCGAACCCCAATCTTTGAAGTCCCATCTCACTCTCTTATCATTGGATTCCCAAGGATTATCCTCGATCCATCCAAAAGCGATTTGTTTCTCCTCGCCACGGACCATTTGNACACGAGGGACATATGTTACAACTGCAACTTCAATGGTTACATTCTTATCTTCTGAACCTAAATCTGAAAATCTATCAGCCTTCTTCTCAACACGTGTTTGTGCATTAGATATTGATTTGATTTCCTGGCCTGATGCCTTCATAAATTTAAGAATTACAGATCTTACTGCATCATTAGGTTCTATCAAGAATTCTTCTTCNTATCTCCTAAATTCTTCTGCGATTTCATTATTATCAGCATCTTTACATTCTTCTTTGACCAAAGCAACTTGCGCCGCATATTTCTCATAATCTGTCATAATATTACACCTACATCAGGATTGTAATGGCGAGACTACTTNAACTACCGATGCAAATGCCAACAAGAAAGATTCTTGATGGAAAAATGGAGTATANCAACGGCGTGTATGTTTGGGTAGACTCAACACTTGCAAACCTCCGGGAGACCTTTGCTAGCGTGGAGGTCTTTGAACATGTTCATCAGTTTGTCAAAGATTCGGACCGATGGCGTTTTGATTCATTGCTGTTTATAGAAGGCCGATGGGAGGCGATGGTTTGTGCAGATTTGGAATTTTAACAGCATCTGATCGAGCAAGTTCTGGTGATTATGAAGACCTTAGTGGACCTGCAATCGAGGGATTCTTAGAAGACGCNATATCTTCACTTTGGGAAACAGTTAGAATAATTGTACCTGATGAAAAAACACNAATAGAAAATGAGTTACGGGATTTAGTAGATAATAAGAAATGTTCAGTNATCCTCACCACGGGAGGGACTGGCCCTGCACCAAGAGATGTTTCTCCTGAAGCCACCGAAGCAATATGCGATAGGATACTTCCCGGATTTGGCGAACAAATGCGAAATATCTCCTTAAAATATGTCCCAACGGCCATATTATCCAGACAAATCGCAGGAATTAGAGGTGAATGTCTAATAATTAATTTGCCAGGTTCACCTAGNTCTATTAGAGAAATCTTGGATGAACTTTTTTCAGCCGTTCCGTATTGTGTTGATTTGATAGGAGGGCCATATATTACNACACATCCAGAGGTAATAAATTCATTCAGACCCGCTCATGCTAGAAGAGAATGATTCATGAGAGGGTGTTCAGCCGGACATCCATGGCTAAGATGAAGAGTGGCGATTTCGAAACAGATAGAGAACATGATGAATTAAGAGAAATTGAGGTAACTCTAGATTTCACACCTAATGCGTTAGCATCTATATTATACCGTCAAGGAAATACTGTTATTTTAGCATGTGTAACCAAGGCTGATGGTTTGCCAAGATGGTTCCCTAGAGACTCGAGTAGAGGNTGGGTTCACGCAGAATACTCTTTGTTACCTGGCTCTACAGATAGTAGATTCCGTAGAGAAAGAGGCGGAGCGAAAGGAAGAACGCAAGAAATTGAAAGATTAGTCGCTCGATCATTACGAGGGGCGATTGATTTAGAGCAACTCGGGCCTCTAGCTTTGACAGTAGATTGTGATGTTCTAAATGCAGATGGAGGGACAAGATGTGCATCAATAACAGCAGCATGTATTGCTCTAAGATTAGCAGTTCGCAGACTAATTTCTAGCGGTGAATGTTTACCTAAAGATATGAGACCAAGTCGAGAAGATTTGAAAAATGGTTGGAAAGCACCCCAACTAACNGAAGANCAGAAAACTATACATGAAAATCGAGTGATTAGTAATAATGTAGCAGCAATTAGTGTAGGATTATTAGGCGATGACATATATCTTGATTTAGACTATATCTTAGATAGTAATGCCGATGTTGACATGAATGTTGTTATGACAAGTAACGGAGAGTTTGTAGAAGTCCAAGGAACGGGCGAAGAATCAACATATACCCGTAAACAACTCGATGCATTGCTNGATATGGCCGAAAAAGGCAACGCAGCACTCCATGAGATGCAGACAAAAGTACTTTCAGAAGCAAATTAAGTGCTCGGAACAATTGAAGAGCAAAGCGCGTTGGCATGGACGCTAAAGGGACTGTAGCTCAGCTGGGAGAGCGCCGCACTGAAGATGCGGAGGCCGCCGGTTCAAGTCCGGCCAGTCCCACCAGCAACCTACTAAATTGACGTGTAGTATTATACAGTATTTCATTAACTAAAGTTTCCACGAAAGAGTATGGATATTTTTGAAGGGCGCATAACATCATGTGGTTTCTCATCAGGAGATAGGATAGTTGTTGGAACTTGGAGGAATACTCCATTTGGTAGTTTCTCAGATATAATGTGGGCAAAACCAGATGGATCAAAAGTTCTCATTGCTCCTAATGAAAAATTGCAAATTATATTTCCTCTCTTTACGACTTTGACATCATCAAAATTGAAGATCTAAAAATAGAACATAGCGGAAGTATGATGAAAGTACAGACTAAAGATTTGAATTGTCATTTCGAATGGAGCAAAGGAGTTTCATTCTTAATTAAGAAAAGACCTTTGTGGTTTGTTGCAAGTATCGAATATTTCTTTGGATGGCTTATTTTTGGAACAAAAACATATGGCAAAACAAAAAATGGAAGAAGAGAGTGGTATGCAGTAGATAGATTATCGAAATTAACTTTAGCGAAGGCTGAGTTCAAGAAGAAGAATTTAGGAGGATATACCAAATTTCACCCTAAGGCTAATTTTGGATTTAGTGACCCCCCAAAAATGCCATGTTCGGCATTAGTAAGGAGCCATATTGAATAATTTAATGTCTCAGAAAAGATCATCCTCATCATCGGCATCTTCGAAAGAAATCATAGAACTAGTATCTACTTTCTTGGATACTGTTTTCTTAGCAGGCTCTTTTAATTCAGATTCTTTTTCTGCTTCTTTAGATTTCTCCTCAGCAGCTTGCCTTTCAAATTCGGCTAATTCATCATCTGACATACCTGCTTGCCGAGCNAACTTAACTTGNCGTTCGTCACGTGCTCGAATTTCCAACAACCTCTGTCTTGCTTTGTCATAATGCTGTAACATATACATAGCATCATGTTCAAGTAAAGGTGAATCTGAAATTATCGTTATATCCAACCAGTCCCCTTCTTCCGCTAGATATTCTGCAAATGGCTCAAATTTAAGATCTGACTTTTTGATTTGAGTATAGTGTAATGCATTACCCATTCTATGTTCAACTCCAGCAAAATGGCAGTAGAATTTCTTACCACCATAACTTTCTCTAACTAAATCAAATAGTTCGGCATAGTCTTCGCTCGTCTTCATCTTCCCGTGCCCTCGTGCATGAATATGTGCCATATTGATTACTGGAACCGTCCCTTCAACGTGATTACAAACTTCAAGAACTTCTTCTATAGTCCCCCATAATTCTTGACGACCAGAGGTTTCAATACCCACGAGAGAAGGTTCAGATTCATGTATCCAAGGAAATGCTGCATAGTCTAACTCTTCTTTAGCAACTCCCCAAATTGATCTTACTCTGTCAACAACCCCTGAAAATACATTGGCAACTTGCTCATTGGCACTTGTACCAGGCTCATAATCGCCATATGGCCCTACATGATAAGTCAAATGGCGTGCATTCAAGATTTTTCCTGCTTGCATACTCGATTCCATTTTCAATAGGCTTCGATTACGTTCACGGCGATTACCGAGAAGTTCCGCATAATATGGACCATGCATATTCATCTCAATATCTGAGTCCCATGAAAGTATACCTGCTTGCCAATATTGATCAAAATGTTTAGGCTGAACTGNACGTACAGTTTGTATCTCCATTGCATCTAATCCAAGGACAGTAATATCGTCCATTCCCTCGACAATAGTTCGCCCTTTACATGATAATGGCACACCTGCCGGACCTAATCGTAGTGGCATACTTACATCCCCCGAGGGTTGGCCGAAAGGGTGACCCTTCAAAAGGGATTGTTGNTAATAGTCCCTTTTAAAGTTAAGAAAGATAACTGGGATTTAATTACTAAACGTTAATATTAACTCAAACAAGCGCTTTTCACACCTAAATTACCTGATTCAGAGAGCGGNAGATTACAAATGAACCTTGCAAGCCATTCTAATGGTTCAAGAGTATCATTAGTCACCACATTAATTGAACCTAGTGAATGTTCAACAAGAGCCCTTCGTTCATCGGCAATATAACTACACACGTGAGGCACTAATCCTCTATTCCGTATTTCTTTAAGTAAATCTGCAACTTCAACTCCTTCTAATTTTGATATAGCAAATAATGCCTCTGAAGTTAGAAAAAGAACATGGATTTGACGGATCCTATTAATAACAAAACCCCAAACTTTGACCATATCCTCAGGATCATCTGGCACATCAACCACCATGACCATACGGGCACCTTCTAATTCCAAAGGTCATACCAGCACCTAAGGCTGATTTAGGAGATATACCAGAAAGTATAGTTTCAGTAGAATTTACAAGCCAGTGAATACCATTTGTCATCTTTCTCCAATCTATAACTCCATGATTAAAACTCGAAAAAGACTCATTATCTTTACAGGTTAAGAAATTTGTTTTGGCACCTAATAATTTAGATTTTGATAAAAGATCATATGAATTATCGTTTTTTAAGGGATTACCGAAAGCAACCATTTGGATATCAGAGATAGACATTGTAATCAATCCATTTTCCATCTAAGTAGAGCCAAAGCTCCACCTAATCCCATCAGTTGCTGAGCAGAATCATGATCTTGAGATACTTGAATCACACGGCCCTTAGATAAAATAACCGTTTCTGAAATTGATTCCCATGACTTCCTAATTTCTGAATCTAGACTCCGAAGTAATTGAGCATCAATTGCGAGTACTTCGATAGCGCCGGCATCAGCGGCCTCAGAAATAAATCTTAACCCATAAGATACCGCCCCGTTTGTTGAAATTCTCTTCAACCCTTCCTCTATTGTTTTAATCTGGGATACGAGAGCGTGTTCTCCCAAAAATGAATCAGCCAATCCTTCAGAAAGTACTTCATTAGCTGCGGGACGACCTCCTATTGATGCAGCAATGTTCAGCATCTGATTTTTAGCACCTATTAACCTTAAAATAGATTCAAATTGCTCTCTTGCAAGACCTGGCCCGCATATAACTAAAGGTATTTTTTCAGTAAATACTAACGCAGTTTCTTTCGCAACTCTCTCAAAAAAACCTTTGCGTACACTCGTAGAATCAGAGATTCTTTTACCTCCTCCGCGCATACTAAATTGTGAAACATCACGAATACCGTGAGAAGTAACCTCAAAGAGAATTATCTCATCATTTTCAACAACAATCAATCCAGATTTCGCCTTTGAACCAGATTTGATTGTTTCTTTGAGAAGTATCAAGTCAGAGTTAACAAGACCGCCTGGGAAAGACAATTCTATCTCGTCACCAGGAGAAATAATATGTGTATGATGTAAGCCTATGTCAAAATTAGCATCTATGATTATACCATGTGCTCTAAGATTGTCAGTAAATGCCTGAAACTCTGTTTTTTCANTTTCAAGAACTATCCACATAGGCTTTCTTTCAGCATTTTTAGCACGACCATCTTCTTTCGTACCGGTTGTTGAGTCTCTTCGATGAGAAAGCATACCCAAAGTAGATTGTGGGCGGCATAATTGAGCCAGAACCCATAGATCGTCTTCGGATTCAATCCTTAGACGAACTCCTTCATCGAGCTTCTTAATTTGTCGCACACAATCACAGCCTCAACCAAATACTCCGAGTAGGTTGCCGTCTTCATCCATATCCATATCCATAGCTGCGGGTCTTCTTGGTAGCCCTGGCATGGTCATCATTGAACCACAAATTGCTACTAGAAATCCAGCACCTGCATTTATTCTAATTTCTCTTATCGGTAAAGTAAAGCCAGTTGGTGCTCCAAGTTCAGAAGCTTCGTGACTGAATGAATACTGAGTTTTAGCCATACATACTGGTAATTTATCCATATCCCATTTTTTAAGGACCTCGAAAGCATGGTGGGCTTGTGGGCTGAAATCGACTGTATGAGCACCGTATACGTTTGTAGCGATCTTCAAAATAGTTTCACTAACGGACATACCTGATTCGACTATCGGTTTGTAGGGCCTACCTGCATTATCATGATCTGAACAGGCGTTGACAACAGCATCTGCAAGATTACCTGCACCTTCACCACCATTAGCATGACCTTCAAAAATTACAACTTCTCTCGCCCCTGCTAATTTGGCCTCTTCACTAATTGCATTAATTTCAGCATCAGTATCTGTAGCGAATTTGTTAATTGACACCACTACTGGAAGCCCTGTCATAGAAATATTTCTAACATGACGGCGAAGATTACTACTGGAACCCTTGCGTGTAGCCTCTACATTTTCAGACTCTAATTCTTCTTTAGGAGGCCTTTTTCCACCACCTGTTGAAAACCCTCCTCCATGAAGTTTCATGCTCCTAACTGTGACATTAATTACNACACAATCGGGAGTTTTTCCGGATGCTAGAGCTTTGATATGAAGTGCTTTTTCTGCACCCATATCTGCTCCAAAACCTGCTTCTGTGACAACATAATCTGAACACGATAAGGCTAGAGAATCTGCGATAATCGAAGAATTACCATGAGCAATGTTTGCAAAAGGTCCGCAATGAACAAAGGCGGGGTCACCTTCTAAAGTTTGGACTAGATTTGGCAAAAGAGCATCCCTTAGTAGTAAAGCCATAGATCCAGNTGCGCCAATATCTTCCGCAGTTACTGGTTTCCCTGACTTTGATTCCGCGATAATAATTCGTCCTAAACGAGCACGTAAATCAGAATAATCACTAGACAAAGAAAGGATTGCCATTACTTCGCTCGCAGCTGTAATATCAAATCTATCAGTTCTAACAAGACCATTCATTTTACCACCTAAACCAATTGTCACTTCTCTTAATGAACGATCATTCATATCAATAACTCGTGGCCAGAAAATACGATTTGTATCAATATCTAGTTCATTATCTCTGTGCAAATAATTATCGAGAATGGCAGAACAAAGATTGTGCGCAGATGTTACGGCATGTAAATCTCCTGTGAAATGTAAGTTGATTTGTTCCATAGGAATTACTTGAGAAAAACCACCACCAGCAGCACCTCCTTTAATTCCAAAAACAGGACCCATTGACGGCTCTCTAATTACACAAGAAGCTTTGTGACCTCGGCGATTTAAACCTTGATTCAAACCTATTGTAGTAACTGTTTTTCCTTCTCCGAATGGGGTCGGATTAACAGAAGTGACAAGAATCAAGAAACCTTGCTTATCGGAGGACTTAGATTTCATAGTATCCCACTTAATTTTAGCAATAGTTGGGCCCTGCATAATCAAGTCGTCAGTAGAAAGTCCGAGCTTCGCGGCAATCTCTTCTATAGGCCTAGGTTCTGCCCTGCGGGCGATATCCAAATCACTGTCCATCAGGCTTTCCGGTCGAACTACTCACTTGAAACCTTCATTGCTAACAATTCGTAGGAGGTCATGTGAAGACACCCGCCTATTGGGGCATCTCAGGTTTCCCTATCTCTCATTCTTTGACTCCAAGACTATTCGAAATAGTGGGAAATGCACTTGAGATAGACGAAGTTAGACCTGTATTTTTAGAAGCAAATAACTCTGAAGAATTCAAAAGAAATATTGAACAATTAAATGGTGACTTATGGATATCTATTACCTCACCACTGAAACATATAATTGGAGAATTATTAGGAATATCTGACGAAGGAGAAATTAATTCTATCAATCAATTAATGAGAAGCAATGGAGTATGGAATGGGATCAATACTGACGGTTATGGTTTCGTAGAAGCTGCGAAATATATAGGGATAAATCCAAGTAAATCAATTTTAAAAATCAGAGGAGGAGGATCTACTGCTCGCTCTATTGTTGCAGCATGGTCTGAATCCGGAGGAGAGATTATTCCAGTTAATGGAAGAAGAAAATTAGTCTCTGGACCATGGGATATATCTATAATTGAAAATGGAGAAGCAGATATTTCAGTCGATTTAGACGTCAATCCGGCTGGAGAAGAAAGTCAAACAATTAAAGAAAAGATGGATGTTTCAATATCATATAATGAATATTCTAAAATAGATGATTTTGCAGTAATTATGCTTGCATCTCAGCATTTAGAGGCATGGAAACGATTTTTTCTCTATGAGAATATAGAAAAATTACCTAATTTGAGTTACATTTTAGAAAAACTGTTTGATTAGAGCGGGATATTCCCATGTTTCTTAGGTGGCACCCATTCCCTCTTTGTTTTGAGCGGCCTCAATGCTTGTATCAACATTTTTCTAGTATCTGCTGGTTCAATTACATCATCTAACCAGCCATTTTTCGCTGCAACATATGGGTCTCCAAATTTATTCCTATACTCGTCGACAAGTTCAGAATGAGTGTCAAATCTATTATCTGATTGCTCCAGTTCACGACGATGAATGATATTCACAGCACCATCTGCGCCCATTACTGCTAATTCACCAGTGGGCCAAGATATATTGTAATCGGAACCNAGGTGTTTGCATGACATAGCTAAGTAAGCACCGCCATATGCTTTCCTAGTCACTACTGTAAGTTTAGGAATTGTTGCTTCAGCATAGGCATAGAGCATCTTAGCACCATGACGAATAATTCCCCCCCATTCTTGAACGGTACCTGGAAGAAAACCTGGCACATCAACAAATGTAATTACAGGTATATTGAATGCATCACAAGTTCTAATGAATCTGGCAGATTTAACAGAGGCATCGATATCTAAACAACCGGCTAATACTTTTGGCTGATTAGCAACAATACCAACCGACTGCCCATCAAGGCGGGCAAAGCCAACTAAAATATTATCAGCATAAGAAGGAAATAGCTCTAAAAATCGTTGTTCATCGACGACTTCTCTTATTACTTCCAACATATCATAGGGTTTGTTGGAGTCAGATGGAACTATCTTCTCTAATTTCTTACATCTACGGTCCCATGGATCGCCTGAATTAACATTAAATGATTCGGCTAAAGTATGGTCTGGTAAGTAACCTAGTATTTCTGCTGCAATATTTATTGCATCGTGTTCATCATCAGCAACTAAGCACGCAACTCCACTACGGCTTGCATGAGACTCAGCACCACCAAGTGTTTGTTCATCGATTTCTCCACTAATAACCTCTGGAATGAAATACGGACTGCGCATAAACATCTGCCCATGCTCCGAACCAAGTATGACAAAATCAGACAAACCAGCCGCCAAGGCACTGACTCCTGAAACAGTGCCAAGAACTAGCGAAATTATCGGTATGCGACCAGAACATGCTACGAGAATATCAAGTAATTCTCCTGTAGCACCTAAAGCGGGAACTCCTTCGTAAGCACGTTGACCATCACCATCCCAAATACCTACAATAGGCAACTGAGATTTTTCTGCGAATTCTGCTATCTTTGCTATTTTTTTAGCATGCATCTCACCCATTGTCCCTTCGAATATTGAATAATCCTGAGCAAAACATACTATTCTTCGGCCGTCGAGCATACCGTGTCCAGCAACTACTCCATCACCAAAAGGACGATGAAGGTGTAAATTATGGTCACCGGAACGATGCTGAACAAAAGCATCAATCTCAACAAATGAGTCCGAGTCAATTAAAGCATGAATCCTTTCTCTAGCAGTCATTCGACCAGATTTTCTTAGATTTTGTACCGATATCCGATCGCCGGGACTATTTGCAAGTTGACGAAAATTATCCAAATTATCACTCGGCGATACCCGCGTCATAACGTTCCGAACTAACAGACGGTTATTGACAGAGTCGGCTTGAACTTTAATCAAGATTGAGAGTCATACGGATTTTCACCGCACAGATCTTGTTCCCATCCTGAGGCCACATAATCACTTCCATTACCAACTGAAAGAAGATGATGTAACTTGACTAAACCAGAACTTGGAGGACAAAGTGACCCATGTCCTATTATCCCCATTTCTTGCTGGATACGTCCTTTGGAATAAACATCCAAATGAACTGGCCCATGAATCGTTTGAGTAGTTAGCACCGCTACCCCCCCTGATTTACAGTAATCTTCTACTGTAAATCTTAGTTTGGTGTTTTCAGGACTATCGTCCTCAGGGTCCTGTATAGGTAAATGCCCAAGACCTGTGCCATGGAAATACAGAGCATCGTAACCTGAATCAATTGCCGCCTGGACTAAGTCTGAATGTAAGTGNGGCCCAGCGGTAAATTCTGCAATACGAATTGACTCATCAAAANAAGTCGGAGATTCTGTTTCAATCCTAGCATCATGAGCCCTTGATTCAAATAATTCGATTGTTGCTGAACCCTTATTCACAAGAACATGAGCAAGGGGATTTTGATTTATAGATTTGAAAGCACCTCTTCTTGAAGAATGATATTTACGAGAAGCACAACCGGGGAGAACTGCGCAACGACCATCGGAAGAATCTGCATGAAGTACAACTACTGAAGAGTCGCCATAACCGCTAGGTTTAGGCCCATTAGCGGCCCAATGAACTGCCGCTATAAGATTCTCAGCAGCATCAGATGAACCTCTGTCAGGAGATCGTTGAGAACCTGTTAGAACTATTCTTCCCGGNGGTCTACCACCTTGGCCTGCCCAACCGTAAGACATTGCTGCAGCGGTGTAATGTAATGTATCGGTACCATGAGTAATGACAACTCCTACTGCATCTTCTGAGAACGCTTCCTCAGTAGCCTTCAACATACGATTCCAATGACGTGGGCGAATATCATCAGACCACATATTACCTAATTTCACAACATGAATTCGGGCAATTGAACGGAGTTCGGGAACTGCATCTAATAATTCATCAGGTTCGAAACGGGCAGATACTGCACCTGTATTATAATCAACTTTTGATGCAATCGTACCTCCTGTATGGATTAAATGAACAAGAGGTAGAGATTCGTCTTGAGGTATAAATGGTACTTTTTCTTCTTCATGAATTTCTACTGATTCAAGAATCTCAATNCTTTGAACCACGATTTCAGGATAAGAAATATTGTAACCATTTACTAACTTCATAGTTACTAATTTAGGNCCTGCTGGAGGCAATGCAAGGCCTTCATGTGAAGCCTCTCCAGCCCAAGTCTTCACTACCAAACGAACAGCGGTTCCCGCCTCAGGCCAATCTACCACGATGGCTGTGGAATACTGCCACCACATCAAACACACGCTCTGGAAGACTCGCTGAAGACTTCTTGGTTAGTTATCATCACGAGCCATCATGGATGGGCAGACCGCCTTGCTAGCAGCGGTAATGGCAGGAGTTGTTGCGACAACTGTAACCGTACTTATTGAGAAATATGGAGGGGTTTTGGGAGGAATTCTAGGGACTATACCAACCACAATTATTCCTGCTGCTATAGGAATGGGATCAGAAGGTGGAGATGATTCATTGATTCTTAGTCTGGCGATAGTTCCGGCAGGAATGTTAATCAATGCAATATTTCTTTCAACTTGGGCGATTCTACCTAGTAAACTACCGAAAACATGGAACTCAAATAAAAGGCTCATTGTAACCAGTATATGCTCACTATTAGTATGGACGAGTACAGGTATATTCGCAATTAAAACAGTAGATTTAGCTATCGATAAAAATTACTCTGCCTATCAAATAGCAATTACAGGATTTGTATTGGTTGGAACACTTGGAGCTATTATGTGCTGGAATCTGAAACCTGCACCAAAAGGAAATAATCAAGTCAGTAAGAAAATCCTTGTTTCCAGAGGTTTTGTAGCTGCCACTGCTATAGGTGTTGCAGTTATAATTTCAGGATTAGGAATGCCTCTAATTGCAGGTCTAGCATCAGTATTCCCTGCAATATTTCTTACAAGTATGGTAGCATTATGGATTGCTCAAGGACCGTCGGTTCCTCTAGGCGCAGCAGGCCCCATGATGATGGGAGGCGCGTCAGTTGCTGCATACTCAATTATAGCGATGTGGTCAATGATTGAATATGGTTTGATAGTCGGTTCTGCAATAGCTTGGATAGGTTCAATAATTCTGTGGTCTATTCCCTCATTTGCTTATGTAAATTGGAGATCGAAAATTCAGAAATTCGATGTCTCCACATGAAAATGACTGAATACGGATTCATCTGAGTCAACACAATGGTTGCTGCGCCTATCATAGATTCTGATATTTGTAAAGCACATACTTTACCATCAAGATACTACACAGAAGAATCCCTATTTTCAGATATTCTCTCTAGACTTTCTAATTCATTTCACTTTGCAGCACATGTAAGTCAACTTAATGAGAATAGTATCATACCTTTACCTCAATTAGAAAATATTCTCGGAGAAGCATTAATATTAACTAAAGATGAACAGATAAGATGTCTATCAAATGTATGTACGCACAGAGGTATGCTAATTGCTACAAAGCCTTGTGATCTGAAATCTCTCAAATGTGGATATCATGGAAGGACTTTTGGATTAGATGGGTGCATGAGGAATATGCCAGAATTTACAGATGTCGAAAACTTTCCCACAGACTCTGATAATCTAAGAGATTTTGATATTAAAAAATGGAATGGAATAATATTCTTAGGTGGAGAACAATTTTTTGATACTGTAATAAATGAAATGCAAAATAGAATCGGGTGGATGAATATTGAATCTTTTGAATATGATAAATCAAGGCATAGATCTTATGAAATTAATGCTAATTGGGCACTTTATGTAGATAATTATCTCGAAGGTTTCCATATTCCATTTGTGCATGGAGACTTACACAGTGTGCTTGATTATGACTCATATAGCACAGAATTATTCGAAGGAGGTGTTTTGCAAATAGGTATTGCTAA
>JGI26381J51731_1000877_pt1 | contig 14826 bp, 14 predicted proteins | sample SaaInlV_165m_DNA_3_FD_51731 | JGI IMG/M metagenome (IMG submission 51731) | reverse complement strand
AATGAATGGAACAAAAAAACTCAAGGCATACTTTATAGACGAAAAAATTCCGCGAGATCAAAGAAAATCAATACCCCTTCTCACATCAAAAAACGATGATATTATATGGGTATATGAAAAAAGAATCGGGGATCACTATAGAGTTACCGCTAAGAGTACTAGGGTTATGGTTGTTGAAGGAGTTATCGCTTGAAATCTTACCGTATAATATTTGACGCGTACGTAAGTATTTTTATGCTATCATTTGTTTGATAGTTTCTAGATAGAATAAGTTTTTTATTTTTTTGTTAGAAGGAGATCTTCTTTTGAATCAGTTTTATAAGAACTTAGCGCTTTGGCTTGTAATAGGTATGATCATGATTGCGCTGTTTAATATTTTCAATCAACCTTTAAACAGTCAGTCGGATGTCATATTTAGCGAGTTTATGGATCAGGTTGAAGGTGGAAAAGTTTCTGAAGTGACGATTCAGGGAGACCGCGTCAACGGTAAATATTTAGATGGAAGTTCTTTTCAGACAATGACCCCATCAAAGGATCAGGATCTTGTTAGGATTCTTCGTGATAAAGGAGTTCGTATTGTTGTCGTCCCACCAGAGCAAACCAGTTGGTATATGAATATTTTGATTTCCTGGTTTCCAATGATTTTACTTCTTGGAATTTGGATATTTTTTATGCGGCAAATGCAAGCGGGTGGGGGTAAGGCTTTGTCATTTGGTAAATCCAAGGCCAGGTTGATGAACGAGGATAAAAATAAGATTACCTTTAAAGATGTTGCTGGAGTAGATGAGGCTAAGGAAGAACTCCATGAAATAATAGAGTTTTTAAAAGAACCACAAAAATTTAATAAATTAGGTGGGAAAATTCCAAAAGGTGTTCTTCTAGTGGGTCCGCCGGGTACAGGGAAAACCTTATTAGCAAAGGCTATTGCTGGGGAGGCTAATGTTCCCTTTTTTAGTATCAGTGGATCAGATTTCGTCGAAATGTTTGTTGGTGTTGGTGCCTCCCGTGTGAGAGACCTTTTTGAACAAGGAAAAAAAAATAGTCCATGTATTATTTTTATTGATGAGATTGATGCAGTTGGTCGCCACCGTGGTGCTGGTTTGGGTGGAGGACATGATGAAAGAGAGCAGACTCTAAACCAACTTCTTGTTGAAATGGATGGGTTTGAAAATAACGAAGGGGTTATTTTGATAGCGGCTACTAATAGACCTGATGTACTAGATCCTGCATTACTTAGACCGGGAAGATTTGATCGGCAGGTTATGGTTGACCGCCCAGATGTGAAAGGAAGAGAAGGTATTCTCAAAGTACACACTGCAACTGTTCCATTAACAGAGAATGTTGATCTTAAAATCATTGCTCGAGGGAACTCCAGGGTTCACGGGTGCAGATTTAGCAAACCTTGTNAATGAAGCCGCGTTGCTTGCCGCCAGGGATGATAAAAAATGTGTGGGGAATGATGACTTTGAAAGTGCTAAAGATAAAGTATTAATGGGTGTGGAAAGAAGGAGTATGGTGATTTCTGAAAAAGAAAAACGAACAACAGCCTATCATGAGGCAGGACATGCTTTGGTTGCATTAAAACTTCCAGGCACAGATCCACTTCATAAAGTTACCATTATCCCAAGAGGTAGGGCCCTTGGCGTTACTATGCAACTACCAGAAGATGAAAAACATACTTATCCAAGAAATTTTCTTTATAACAATTTAGCTATATTCATGGGCGGTCGAGTTGCTGAAGAAATATGTTTGGGGCAAATGACAACNGGTGCAGGAAATGACATCGAGAGAGCTACGGAGATGGCCCGTAAAATGGTTTGTGAGTGGGGAATGAGTGAAAAAATGGGGCCGCTTACGTACGGCACTAAGGAAGAACAGGTTTTTTTAGGAAAAGATTTCTCGCAGCAAAAAAACTTCAGTGATCAGACGGCAAAATTAATAGACCAAGAGGTTAAAGCCCTTGTGATGGGCGGATATGAAAAGGCTTGTGAGATAATAACTGAGCATCGAGACTCACTTGAAAAAATGGCTTTAGCTTTACTTGATAGAGAAACTCTTGGTGCATCAGAAATTAAGGAAATTATTAATGGAAAGATTCCACCCGTTGGTGGAGATGAAACAAAGGTTGAGTCAGAAGAAGTAGCCCCTAGTGCTAAAACATCTCAAAAGAAGTCAAATGGTGATTCGGGGGGGATAATAGGAGGTGGGTTGCCGGATCCGCACCCAGCATAAGTATTGCTTGAGTTTAAGCTTTATAGAATTTAAAAATAGCTTCAGGTATGTGGGCAAGAATCTTGATCCCGACTTGAAGCTTTTTTTATTTGCTTAGTTATAAAATAAACACTTTGATTTAATGAACACATGGCATTTTCATTCGGTAATTTAGCGGGTTCGAATTCTACCGCGGTTATGGGTATTATTAATTTGTCTCCGGATTCATTTTATTCGAGGAGTAGTCACAGGAACTCTTGTGATGTGTTGCATGCGGCAGAAAAAATGATTTATGAGGGGGTTCACATTCTCGATGTCGGAGCAGAGAGTACGCGCCCCGGGTCTAGGGGTATCTCAGTTAAGCTTGAACTAGAGCGTCTCCTTCCAGTTATAACAAAATTAGCGAAAGAATTTAATGTTCCTATTTCTGTGGATACGTATAAACCGGATGTCGCCTCAGTTGTTTTGAAAGAAGGTGTTGCTGTGATCAATGATATTTCTGGCCTGAGTGCAGGTCATGAAATGGCTAGTATCGTATCACATCATAATGCAGGCATTGTATTAATGCATATGAAAGGTACCCCAGAGATAATGCAAAAAAACCCTTGTTACGAAGATGTCTGTGTGGAAGTTTTAAATTTTCTATCGCAGCGAGTTGAGCTGGCTGAAGGTGCAGGAATTGATTCTGGTAGCATTGCGATTGATCCAGGTATTGGATTTGGGAAAACCTTGGCCCACAATATCGATTTGATCTCCAAGTTGAATCAGCTAAAAGTTTTGGGTAAGCAAATTCTTCTTGGGGTTTCCAGGAAATCACTTATTGGCGATATTCTAAACCTTGAACCTGCAGAGCGTTTGGAAGGTTCTATTGCGGCAGGCATTGTGGGGGTCATTAACGGCGCTGACATACTCAGAGTGCATGATGTTGGTCCCACAGTGCGAGCAGTTCGAATTGCTAATGCTTTAATGAAGACAAGTTGTAAGAATGATTAAACTCTTTGTAAATGTAGATCATGTGGCGACGGTGCGCGAAGCACGAAAAACCTATGAACCGGATCCATTGGAGGCAGCTATTATTGCTGAAAAAGCTGGCGCATATGGAATTACAGCCCACTTGCGGGAAGATCGGCGCCATGTGCAAGATGATGACATTAGACGCTTAAAAGATCATATCACCACGCCTCTTAATTTGGAAATGGCTGCGGTTGAAGAAATGGTAACAATAGCTATTGCCACGAAACCATTTCAAGTTTCAATCGTACCTGAGAACCGTCAAGAGATTACAACAGAGGGTGGTTTAAATATTTTGGAACAAGAAGGCCATTTAATTGAAGTGGGTCATAATTTAAAAGAAGTGGACATATTATTTAGTTTGTTTATTGACCCAGACGAAGATCAGGTGATTGCAGCCAAAAGGGTGAAAGCTGACAGCATCGAGCTCAACACAGGGCCATATTCAGAAAGCTCTAGCATCAATGCAACCACTCAACATTTGGCACAATTGAGAAAGGCAGCAATGCAGGCTCATGAACTTGGGTTGCGAGTATTTGCTGGCCATGGCTTAACTATTGATAACGTTCCGGCTATTATTCGCGATGTACCCTGGATTGAAGAATTGAATATAGGTCACCACATTATCTCGCGTTCAATTTTTGTTGGAATGGATCAATCTGTCAGAGATATGATTGATTGCATCAAATCTAAGGTGACTTTAAATGTTGATAAAGTTTAGTAACTTCATGTAATAAAAGGATTAATTGTTTTTGCGAAGCTAGTGGCATATAAATTGCTTTGGAATAAGTGTATGTTGATAAATGCCAATGTATTGACAAGGCCAATAAAATGATTGAATGCAATATGAATGGAAATATAGCCAGTGAAAACTCAGCCGCTCGTGAACGAGGGGCGTCTGTAGCTCGAGAGTATGAACGTGTTGTAAATACTTTCAATAAAGTTTTGTTATTAAAAGAGAAAATTCGTTTGTCTGTTGAGCATCGCATCAGTGAATTAGAGAGTTTTTTAGACCAAAACGAAGAGCAATTAGCTACTCTTTCGAGAAATATTGAAATTTATGAATTAAATATCTCTAAAAGTGTAGAGAANCTAGAAGAATTACTAATTGAGGAAACAAGAATTAAAGATAAATATAATAATCTACTGCATGGTGTGTCGATGGAGACTGTTGGCGTTACTGCAGTTGAAGAAGAATCAGTTGAAGGAAAGAGTCTATCGGTAGATGGCCCATCGACGGAAAACCTAATTCAGCAAAGGCATCATTTTCTTGATAACTTGAATTCGTCTTTTCAAAAACTTGATAATGATTTGCAATCAATCAGTTTACTCCAAATAGAAATGCACAATGCAAGGTCCNAAATTCTTGAGAAAAAGGAGCAAGCACTTGTAAAAAAAATTACTTTGGACGGAACCAGGCGGGATTTGGAGGAAGAACGTGAACAATTGGAGTCAGATTTGGAAATTTCTATTAAGGAAGAAGAAGCCTTAACCCTTGAATATGCACAGCTGATAAATAAAGTAGAAGGTTCCATTGTTTTAGGCGATGAAATTGACAGAATATTATTTTCTTCTCTAGGGACCGTTGAGGATTAGCACTGAATGAGTCTCCTGTCGTCCCTACGCATTTCACCTATATCTCATACATTTAAATGTTATTATTGACTTGAGATTCTAAGTTTTGCATAATCAGTCTTTTGAGACATAAAGGGATGTGATTTGTGTTTCTACGCTTACATCTCTCTAATTCAATAGCTTCCCTCACTGTCAAACTATTAAAATGTAGAGCCTCAAGTCCCCTTTAGTGCCCTGTTTTAAAATTTTAAATTTATACTATTTTCGGGTTTTCGGCTGATTTTGTAGATCCTTTTTGGAGGAAATTTGTTCATGTCTGTAAAAGTGGCTATAAATGGATTCGGTAGAATTGGAAGGAACGTTCTTAAGTGCATTATCAATGATAGCGATTGTTCTTCTTTATTTGACGTCGTAGCGATAAATGATTTGACAGACCCTAAAACCTTAGCCCATTTATTCAAATATGATTCTGTTCAGGGAATAAATTCTGCCAAAATCAAAGTCACTGAGGAAGGGTTTAGTGTAAATAGCAAATCTATTCGTATTTTGGCAGATCGTGACCCTGAAACGTTGCCCTGGAAGGAGTTGGGTGTTGATATAGTTGTAGAGTCCACTGGGTTATTTACCAAACGTTCTGCCGCAGAAAAACATGTAAAAGCAGGGGCAAAAAAAGTTTTAATCTCTGCCCCAGCGACTGACCCTGATGTAACTCTAGTCCTCGGTGTTAATGACGATCGGTACAAAGCTGAGTCTGATCATATTATTTCCAATGCTTCTTGCACAACCAATTGTCTCGCGCCAATAGTAAAGGTCCTGCATAACAACCTAGGCATTGAAAGAGGCGTAATGACAACGATTCATTCATTTACCAATGATCAACAAATTCTAGACTTGCCTCATAAGGATTTGCGTNGAGCACGAGCCGCTTCCGTGTCCATGATTCCTACAACTACTGGAGCCGCGAAAGCTGTCGCCTTGGTCCTACCCGAATTAAAGGGTAAGCTGGATGGTATGGCTATTAGAGTACCAACGCCAAATGTTTCTATTGTCGACTTTGTTGCTGATGTTGGTATAGATACGACAGCACCAGAAGTTAATGATTTGTTTAAACATGCTTCAAAGGCTGACTTAAAGGGTATTCTAGACTATGAGGACACACCTCTTGTATCAGTAGATTATCAGGGGAATGAATACTCATCAATTGTTGATGGGTTAGCTACAAAAGTCATAGATAAGAGGTTGGTGAAAGTTTTAGCCTGGTATGACAACGAGTGGGGTTATTCCTCACGAGTTTGCGATTTATTGAAAATGATTGTAAGTAAGGGGTTATAGAAGTTATGAGGCGCCCTATAGTTGTAGGTAACTGGAAGATGAATATGCTTATTTCGTCTTCCAGAAAATGGGTTGAAGAACTACTAAACATCTCAGATTGTGCAGGGACTATTGATATTGTTGTTGCGCCACCGTTTACATCTATTTCCGTAGTTCGTCAATATCTAGAGGGGAGCAAGGTCCTGCTCGCCGGTCAAAATTTAGCTTCAATAGCAGAGGGAGCGCAAACGGGAGAAATTTCAGCTAATATGCTTAAAGATGCAGGTTGTGATTATGTAATATTAGGCCATTCTGAAAGACGGCAATATCAGCAGGAATCGGATGGGTTAATCAACAAAAAGATATTTCTTGCTTGCCAAAGCGGACTGAATGTTATTCTTTGTATTGGCGAGTCTATGGGCGAGCGTAATTCAGGTAAAACCAATGATGTGATAGAAAGACAGCTGACTGCTTGCCTAGAAGGATTAAGTGAAGATCAATTAAATAGCTTGTCGATAGCTTATGAACCTATTTGGGCCATAGGAACAGGGAATACGGCCAATCCTAATCAAGTACAGGATGTTCATGGTTTTATTCGTAGTTGGTGTGAAAAGTCAATTGGGAAAAGCCTGTCAAGAGTTACACGTATTTTATATGGAGGTAGTGTCAATTCTCAGAGTAGTCCGGCGCTAATGGCTCAACCCGANGTCGANGGTCTATTGGTTGGAGGAGCAAGTCTTAGGTCAAAATCTTTTTATGATATAATCAAATCATCGTTTTAAAGGGGATTAANTTTTATGNATACNGCAATTATTATTGTGCACGTTACTTGCACTCTTTTTCTTATTCTTGTGATTNTATTACAATCAGGAAAGGGAGCAGCAATGGGTTCCGGCCTTGGAGCTGGTAGTAGCCAAACTATGTTCGGTAGTTCCGGTGCGGGAAATTTTTTAACCAAAACGACCACGGCTATTGCAATATTATTTATGATAACCTCTCTCTCTTTGGGGGTAATGTCCACCAAAGAAAAATCCCGATCAGTTATGCCGGACTTAGAAACCCCTGCCGCTACGAGCTCTCCCGAGACAACGCCTGATGCCGAGGATAAAAAATCAGAGTAACGAGAAGCACACACAGCGTGCCGATGTGGTGGAACTGGTAGACACGTGCGCTTGAGGGGCGTATGGAGCGATCCGTGGGAGTTCGAATCTCCCCATCGGCACCACCTTTTATTTTAGTTGTATAGTTAACCTGGCATATGCAAGCGACTACCTTGAAGGGACTATTCCTAGATCCAAGTTTTATCGCTATTTCTTTTGTTATTTTTGGAACGATCGTTAATATTCTTGTCGGGGTTAGCATACTTCCGAAAGACAAACGAAAAAAAGGTTTTAAAGCTCACCGGTTGCTTTTTTATTTTATTGTTCTTAGCTATACAATGTTCTTGTGGGTTTCTCACTCTCCTGTTAAAAATGGATGGCTTAAATATTCAGTGCTGGTGTATTTTCTTCTTGTCATTCCAATAACTCGCAAAATTAATATTACTTTTCATGCAATACTAGCGTCATTAGGGCTAATTCTATTGATTGGAGTTGCTTCATTTAGTGTTTTGTGATTCTTTGCATTGAAAAATATTTTTCTCTCAGGTCTTAAGGTTTCGTGGAATCATTTGATATCATAGTTCTAGGAGCAGGATCTGCAGGAGTTTCTGCTGCTTTACGTGCGGCTGACCAGGGCTCAAAAGTTTGTATTGTTGAGCAAGAAAAGATTGGTGGTTCGTGTATTCATAAAGGCATATACCCACTTAAGATTGGCCTTGGCCTATTAAGAAATAAAGAATCAGGTTTTAATTTTAATGGTTATATTGACTCTGAAAAATTATTTCACAAAATAACAGGAACCTTGCAGTTACTTTCTGAGCTCTGGAAGCAAAGACTTGCTGAGGCTGGGGTGACGATTAAAATAGGCAGAGGGTTACCACTCTCTTCATGCCTTGTACAAGTGTTATCGAATGACAAGACTTTTGATATAGCTACAAAAAAAATTATTATAGCAACAGGATCCAGCCCTGGTTCTATTCCTACCATTCCATTTGAACGAGATATCATTGTCCCAACGGATGATGTTTTCAAAAACCATTCGATTCCTGACCGAGTTTTTATTGTTGGAGCTGAGGGCTATGGCTGTGAGCTTTCAAGTTTTTACCAGATGCTTGGCAGTAAAGTTTTCATAAGTTCAGAGCACTCTCGGCTGTTTCTAGACCAGGACCCTGAGATCCAAAATAACTTAGAACAATCTCTTAAATCTTTAAAAGTAAAACTCTTGCTTGGTAAGAAAATTTCGTCTTACTTTAAAAATAATGGGATGATAGATATAACTTTAGCTGAAGGTGTTAAGTTTCAAACAGAAAAAATTATTTTAAACTTGGACCGCCAAGGTAATTCAGAAAATTTAGGATGTGATACTTTGGGTGTTAGGGTAGGGGGCAATAAAGAAATCCTTGTGAATGATAAGCTTGAAACTAGCGTGCCAGGTGTTTTTGCCGTGGGAAGCATTACTGGCCGAAGGAGTAGATCGGGCATTTCAGAAGAAGAGGGAAAAATTGCGGCGGATAATGCAATGGGGAAAAATAAATCTATTAATTATGACTGGATTCCTTTTACTTTTTTCACTAAGCCAGAAGTAGCGACTGTAGGATGCTTCGCAGAACAAGCTCATTATAAAGGGTTTCGAGGTGTTGAGGGCTTTGCTAAATCTGAACATTTGGATTTTTCGTTTTTGGGTGAAATAAAAGACGGGTTTTTTAAAATAGTTGCTGATGCCAGAAGTGGTGTTATCATTGGAGGCCAATTTGTTTCTCCCAATGCTTCACAGTTGATTTCTTTGGTAGTACTGGCTATTAAAAAAGGGATGAAAGTTGGTGCTTTTCTATCTTTAGCGAATGGTAAGTCAGAGGAAATTGAAGGTATTAGGGAAGCAGCACGCTTATGCAGTAAAGCCGTGAAAAAACAACACAAAACCATGTAAGTAGCGTGAATAACTTATCTTGACTGGTTTTTCCTTTTGTGATAAAAAACCAATTTTCTTGAATAAAGCCTTTAGTATGTTCTCACGTGGTAAGATGTTTTTAAATCGTATAGGTTTGAATTACTGGAGATTTTTATGGCTGAGGCCAGTACCAATGAAAACGAAAAGCCAGTAGCAGCTGCTAGTAAAAAATCATCTAAAAAAGATGAGGCTAATGATACTATTTGGTCACGCAGGGACTTTTTCTCTATTGCAGGTTGGGGAAGTTTCATGGCTACGCTTGGTCTTTCAAGTGCTTTTTTCACACGCCTCCTTTTCCCTCGTGTTTTGTTTGAACCATCCCCTATTTTTAAAGCAGGTAAGCCGAGTGATTACACTGTAGGGGAAGTTAGTACTAAGTTTATTAAATCTCAACGAGTGTGGATTGTAAGAGACTTGGAGGGAATCTACGTCGTATTTGGCCTTTGTACTCATTTAGGTTGTACTCCACGTTGGTTGAACACGGAGAAAAAATATAAATGTCCTTGCCACGGAAGTGGGTTTACCAAGGATGGTACTAACTTTGAAGGGCCAGCTCCGAGGCCACTTGAGCACCTTAAAATAACCCTTGATCCAGATGGGATGATTGAGATTGATAAAAGTAAAAAATTTCTTTATGAAAAGGGCGAATGGGGAAAACCAGGATCAAAGTTGTTAATTTGATATTAATTTTGGACCATTTGTTTTCTTAATTTTTCTTTATCGTCGTTCTTTTTTATTTTTGGAGGACTTTTATTTTGGCAGCAAAGAAACCGGAAATTCCTACACTAGCGACTCTGGTTGAAAAGATAAAAAGTGGAGAGCTGTACGAAGAGGTTAAAAAAGAGGTTTTAAATTCACAGCTATGGACCTCTAGCTTTCGACATGGATACGCTGATACACCAAGAAATCGGGTGTTGCAGATTGTAAGTAATGTGTGGCTCCACCTTCATCCAGTTAAAATTCATCGGCATGCCCTTAGAATAAAGTTTACCTGGTGCATGGGCGGCATCACATTTCTTTTGTTCCTTTCTACGGTTGTTACGGGTGTTATTCTCATGTTTTATTACCGCCCCGTAGGAGAGTATGCCTATTTTGATATGAAATATCTCCAGTATGATGTTCCTTTTGGGATGCTTATGCGTAATATGCACCGATGGGCTGCTCATGCTATGGTTATTACTGTATGGCTTCACATGTTTAGGGTTTTTTTAACGGGCTCCTATAAACCACCTCGCGAATTCAACTGGGTGATTGGCGTATTTCTAGTTACATTTACTTTACTACTTAGTTTCACCGGTTACCTTTTGCCATGGGATCAACTAGCGATGTGGGCTGTTACGGTTGGAACAAATATGGCTCGTGCGACACCATTTCTCGGGCACGAAGGTCCATTTCAAGAGTATGTTTTTGGTGTCAGTCCCAGATACGATGCTCGTTCCATGCTTCTTGGCGGTAGTCTAGTGGGTCCACCTGCGCTCCTTCGTTTTTATGTGTTGCACTGTATTTTTATTCCCTTGGTTGCTGGTGCCTTAATGATTGTTCATTTCTGGCGCATAAGAAAAGATGGGGGTATTTCGGGTCCTCTATAATTCACTTTTCATTAATTACTCTTAAGAGGTTAGTTCGTGGCGGAAACCCAAAAAAATAAGGTCGAAGGCTTAGAGGAGAAGGTTCATGTATGGCCTTATCTCGTACGGCTTGAGTTTCTTTGCGCTCTTTTTGTGACAATTGGTCTTACCGTTTGGTCAATTGTCATCGATGCGCCGTTGGAAGAAGCTGCCAATCCTACAAAGACGCCAAATCCTTCTAAAGCCCCCTGGTACTTTCTTGGACTCCAAGATATCCTCGTTTATTTTGATCCCTTGGTTTGCAGGTGTTGTAGCACCTGTTCTTATCATAGTAGGACTTATGTTGATTCCTTACCTTGATATTAACCCCAAAGGGAACGGATACTACACATACCACGAAAGAAAAGTTGCTATCTGGGTATACAGCTTTGGGTTTTTGGTGTTGTGGATCGCACTTATTATTATGGGTGTTTTCTTGCGAGGACCCGGATGGAACCTGTTTATGCCTTGGCAATACTGGGATCCGCATAAAGTAGTTGCTCTCGTAAATGTGGATTTACCCTACGCGCTTGGAGTGCGAACGTATAATATGGCTATGGTGGTTGGGGGGGGGATACTTAGCGCTTATTTTGCTTTAGGTACCGCGGTTTATTTTTTCATGGAACGAAAAGCCATAAAAAATGTTGGTTTTTTACGTATGTTTATTAAGGTCCAGCTTTATCTCATCATGATAGGCATGGTGATTAAGATTGTTTTGAGAATCGGGTTTAATATTAAATATATATTGGTTACACCCTGGATTAATATATAACTGAGTATTTTTTTCAATTGTCTGATTTTATTGAGGTTTTGCATTGAGTGATNCTGAAGATATNAAACCAGAAGATGAAACAAACAAAGAGAGTAAGCCGTTCGTGGATGAGGAAACTTCGTTTAGTTTCCTTTTCTTTATTACTGCTGGAGCTCTTTTGTTTGTCACCCTTTGGTCTTTCTGGGATGACGAATTCACTCGTCGGGGATTTAAGCAGTACCAAGGAGAATACTTCAAGACACAGTATGCGAGGGCTGAGGATAAATGGAAAAGCATTGATAAAGAGATTATCTCTAAGGAACAAGAATTAACAAATGATTTAAATCAAGTAGATGTCAAGCTAGATGATTTAGATGAATATCAAGTCTTACTCGACGAAGTATTAGAAGCAGAGATAAAACTTGGGGAAGCTGCAGAAGGAAAAAAATTTGCAGGAAGTGAACTTGATGAAGCTTACTACTATTATAAAAAAGCGATGCACGAAGGGCAAAATTATGATGTGCAATTCGATAAAGTCAAACTACTTGAAAAAGAGGTTGATAGTTGGCTTCCTCGAGTTGAAGAGAAAGAAAGGCTGCTTAGTGTAGCGGAAGACAAACTTTTGGCCGAGAAGGCAGAGCGAGTAAAATTAGAAAAAGAATTAAAGAGTNTGACTCGTGGAAGAGATGACGCGCAGCGTACAATGGACTTTTACAAGCCATTTCCTTTTATCTACCGGCCTTCTGCAGTTGAACAGACGGTTATTCCAGGATTCGGTAANAATAATTTTTCTGAAATAACTTACAAGGTTGACCGGTGTCAAACATGTCATATCTCTTATGATGACAAGTACTATGATAAACATGAACAGCCTCTCAAGACCCACCCGAACTTAGATATTCTGATTAACAAACATCCTCCAAAGCGTACAGGTTGTACTTGGTGCCATCTTGGTCAGGGTACAGCAACGGCGCCAGCTGAACATGCTCACGGTTCTCACCATGAAATGGATCAGACAGCTGAAATTAACGAACCGATGAATCTCGGCATTTTTCAACAAGCAACTTGCCGTAATTGCCATGCTGGAGTTATAAATCTTGAAGGTGCTCCTATTTTATCAAAGGGAAAACGGCTTTTCCTTAAACTTGGCTGCCATGGATGTCATTTGGCAGATGGTTATAGTGAGGAGGCAAAGGTCGGGCCACGATTAAACCGCATATCATCTAAAGTTGATCCAAGTTGGCTTTATCGCTGGATTAAAAACCCAAAAGAATATTTGCCAAAAACAAGAATGCCGAACTTTGGATTTGACGACAAGGATGCCTTTGGCGTAGCTGCTTATCTAATTGCATCATCTGACAAAGACTATTCCCTCTCCGAAAAATTTATTTTTGGTAATCCGGACCAAGGTAAAAAACTTTTTAAAACTGTTGGTTGCCTAGCCTGTCACGAGATTGATGGTCAAGGTGAAGTATTCGGCCCAGATCTTAGTCGAATTGCTAGTAAGGTTAACGCTGATTGGGTTACAACTTGGCTGAGTAATCCAAAAAGCTATAACCACAGAAGTCTTATGCCTAACCTCAGGCTTTCCAATGATCAAGCCAATGACATAGCCTCATACCTCATGATGCATGGAGAAAAGAAGGTCATACCTGGCATTAAAAAGGCTATCAAAAATCAAGCACTGATTGATCATGGCAAGAAGGTTGTTAGGACTCGTGGTTGTTATGCCTGTCATGATATTAACGGAATGGAGAAGGAAGGACGGATTGGTCCAGAGTTATCGTTTTTTGGCCGAAAAATGACTAGTGAGTTAGAGTATGGCGATTCACATATCCCACATACATGGGAGGCATGGGCTCGAACCAAATTGAAAAAACCTGATTCATTTCGCACCGAACGCGTGTTAGATAAGATGCCAAACTTTGGCCTAGCGCCTGATGAAATTGATGCTTTGGTTGTGTTGTTAAAAGGATTTAACGGAACAACTATTCCAGAGAATTATAGAAAAGTTTTATCTGAAAAAGAGCGGACTCTTGAGACGGGTCGTCGCCTAATCACAAAGTATAATTGTAAAGGTTGTCATCATGTCGAAGGAGAGGGTGGTATTATACAAAAATATATTAAGGCCAAAGCTTTATACCCTCCACCCCTTGAGTTGGATGAATATCATGTAGGTGAGAGGATAAAAGGTTCATGGCTATACTCTTTTCTAAAGAATCCAACTCCTGTTAGAAAATGGGTAAAAGTGCGTATGCCAACATTTAATTTTACAGATAAAGAGGCTCGTGATCTGACAGCCTATTTTGAGGCTATGTCACCTACAGAGAATAAATATGAAGCCGGCGTGAACACTATAAAGGCTAAGGATCAAATCGAAACTGGTGTTAAGGCAGTTAATTATATGGATTGCGGCAAATGCCATGATGAGGGTGAGAAGGGAATAGATTTTAGCATAGCAGGGGATCGATTACGCCAAAATTGGATTCCAAAGTGGTTGAAACATACAAGAAAAATGATTCCCTGGACCAAGATGCCCTCTCATTGGGAGATGAAAGGGGAAGAATTAATCGCAAAAAGTAAATTTAAGGAACTAAACACTATTGGCCCTGTTGATGCCCAAGTTGACTCTATCAAGAATTATTTAATATCTTACAATACCGCGGAATATGATGACTCGCTTGTGCTTGGAGATGGTGAAGGTGAAGAAGAGGAAGAAGAGGAAGAAGAGGACGAGGATGAAGAAGAGGACGAGGATGAATAAATTAGAAGCAATTTTTTAATGAATTTATATTGCTTCATCTGGAGAATAAAGAGTAAAATACATCATATAAACACTTTATAAGATATAAATTATGGGACTATCACCTTTAGAGAACTTTCTCCTTATCGCTTTAAAACCCGATAATATGCCCATTGGAGCCATGCTTCCGATCGTCGGCTTTGTTTTCTGGATTGCCATTCGCCAAATGATTGCGAATGATCGTCATATAAAAAATGGCGAAAAAGAAAAAATATGGGACGAAATGATTAAATAGTGGGACTTTTTCTAATATCTGGTGTCGCTTTTTTAGTAGGTATTATTTTAATAATGCTACTTAAAAATACATCACCTCCAGCACCGCAAGACCAGCTCCACTTTAACAATTCGGACGATATCCCGCCTTTTTTGAAAGATAGCGACGCATTTCAAGAAAAGTGCATAGAATTTCTCTCCAAGTTCAACCTTGAACACAAACATTCGGTCTGGGCCAACAACAGCGAACTAGAAATAGCTATGATTGATGAGACCCCTGTGGTTGGGGGAGTATA
>JGI26381J51731_1000866_pt1 | contig 14910 bp, 12 predicted proteins | sample SaaInlV_165m_DNA_3_FD_51731 | JGI IMG/M metagenome (IMG submission 51731) | reverse complement strand
TGGTGGCCCCAAGAACGTGGGCGATGATTTGCCCACCCAGGCAAAATCCCACGGTGGGGATTTGATTTGTGATGCACCCTTTTGCAAAGGCGATCTCCGCATGCAGCCAGGGGTAGCGCTTCGTGTACCAGTCTTTTTCGTCTTCAGGTTTTCCGCCACCGTAGATCAGTGTGATGGCGACTGACTCATCAATCTTGGGTAGTGCGTCACCCTGGTCGGGTCGGCGCCAGTCAAGCTGATAGCCCAGCTTTTCCAGAATACCTGAAGCGTGATCATTGTCCTCGGGGCCATCGCCCCCATGAGTGATCAATACTGCTTTTGCTGCCATATCCAGACGCGCTCACGCAGACTAACCGACCTTGGAAACTCTCCTATCGATTATTGATTGATGCGACGGTTTTGTAATCTACTGATGCAACTCCCAACCCCAGTCGAATTCCTCAACCACCTGGATCAGGTCGGTCTGCGAAACAATGCCAACCGGTGTGCCTTTGGCCTCCACCACGAGCCGGCGTACGTCATATTCGCGCAGGGCCTCTGCAATCAGCGGCAGAGGTGCGTCGGCAGAAATACTGAAAAGTTTGCGATTGGCAATCTGCCCTACCGACGTATCGTTGATCGAGGCGTTGGTACCGAGCACTTTGGTCACTACATCGCGCTGGGTGACAATACCCCAGTCTCCATTTTCATCGGGCTCAATCATGATCGAGCGTATCCCCAACTCTCGCATACGCTGCATGGCATCGGCAACGCTGGTCTCAGACGGAACGCTTTTTAAAGGCGACATGATACCGGCTGCAGTAGAGGGCTGACGGCCCGAGTCTTTCATTGCTGCCATGGGGTCACTGATACGCTTCGCTTCACGAACTGCGCGCTCCTTTTTCAGGGTTTCACGCCGTTCCTGTTCGTAGTGGGCAAGATCCTTAGCGTTACCGGTAATGCGCGCAATCAGTGCATCGGCAAAGGTGCTGGTCGATACGGTGTGGGCGTTTTCCATCAGTCGGGCAAAATCGTAAGTCACAAATTTTTCCTGAATAACTTTGGGATAGGCGGCGTTAATCAGGTCGGCCGCTTCGCGCCAGCCCATGTATTCGAGCATCATCACCCCGGAGAAGATCAGCGAAGAAGGGTTAACCTTGTCCTGGTTGGCATATTTAGGGGCAGTGCCATGGGTCGCCTCAAATACCGCTACATGGTCGGCCGTATTGGCTCCCGGCGCGATGCCCATGCCGCCAACCTCGGCAGCGGCAGCATCAGAAAGATAATCGCCATTTAAGTTCATGGTGGCAATCACATCAAANTCGGCAGGNCGCAACTGCAGTAACTGGAAAATGATATCAGCAATACGATCCTTGATGATCACCTTACCCTCGGGCGCTTTGCCGCCATGCACGGCGTAGAGTTCCTCTTCAGTCACCACCTGATCGCCAAACTCATCCTGGGCCAGCTCATAGCCCCAGTTGCGAAAGGCGCCTTCGGTGAACTTCATGATGTTGCCTTTGTGCACCAGGGTTACGCTCTCGCGCTGGTTGTCGATGGCGTACTGAATGGCTTTGCGGACCAGCCGTTTGGAGCCAAACGGGCTGATCGGCTTGATGCCCAGTCCCGCATCCTCAAAAAAGTTGGCCCCCATTTCCTCACGTAAAAAACGGGCCAGGCGCAGGTTATCCTCGCTGCCCGATTCGTACTCCAGGCCTGCATACACGTCCTCGGTGTTCTCACGGAAGATCACAACGTCGACTTTTTCAGGCTCGCGCATCGGTGAGGGTACGCCGGTGTAGTAGCGCACCGGGCGTACACAGGCATAAAGGTCCAACTCCTGTCGCAGTGAGACATTCAGCGAGCGAAAACCTCCACCCACTGGCGTGGTTAGCGGACCTTTGATCGCCACAATCAGGTCACGGATGGCAGCCAGGGTTTCTGCCGGAAAGTAGTCGCCATCGTAAAGAGAGCCGGCTTTTTCGCCCAGGTAGAGTTCGCACCAGTGAATCTGGCGCTTGCCGTCATAGGCTTTTTCCACTGACGCATCAAGCACTCGTAGCATGGCCCGGGTGATGTCGGGGCCAATGCCATCGCCTTCCACATAGCCGATAATGGGCTGGTCAGGAATATTCAACCGCCCATCTTTAACGCTAATCTTCTCGCCGCTGTCTGGTAGGCGGATATGCTGGTAACTCATTTCATCAAACCTCTGGTAGATTCCGGGCACGCCGGACGAATATCTTGTGGGGTTGGAGCGGTTGACCACAACGGTGTTTCACCCTGGTTGCGATACCGCAAAAGGCTAAGGGGCATTTTGCACATATTTTACCACTGTGCTATCGATGCCCGGTGACAACTGACACGATCATGATCTGGGTCAGACCAGATCTCAATTCAGGATCTAATCCAGCGCTAATCCATGGCACGAGATTTCAAACGAACATCTCCTGAGGGTTCTTTGTGGGGCCGTCAGCAGTTGCTTGCCCTGGCGGCTCTGATCGGCTGTTTGAGTATTTATGGCATTACCATCAGCCTGTTTACACCACTGCTTTCCCTGATTCTCGAAAACCGGGGAGCCAGCGCCACGCTGATTGGCGCCCTGGCATGGCGGGGCCGGTCGGCGTGATGCTGGGGTCTTTTGTTATTCCCCGGTTCATGCGCCAGATCGAGGGTCGCAAACTGCTGCTGGCTGGTGTGGTTATCGAGATTGTTCTGATCGTTGCTTTAATGAGCACCGATTCGATTTTCGCCTGGTTTGTGATTCGTTTTCTGGGCGGGCTTACAGGTGTGTCCTTTTTGTGGTGACCGAGACCTGGATGATCGAGATTACCCCCGAGCCACATCGTGGCCGGGTCATGGGTTTGTACAACACGACTCTGGCGCTGAGCTTTGCACTGGGCCCGCTGATACTGTCCATGACAGGTGTCGAAGGGGAAACCCCGTTTGTTGCAGGTATCATTCTGATGGCGCTAGCCGGGTTGCCACTGCTTTTTGCCGGGACCTACAGACCCAGCTCGGTTGAAGAGCCAGGTTTTGGGATTGTCAGCTTTATACGTGTTGCGCCATTGCTGGCACTTGCCTGCTTTGTGGTTGCTTTTAAGGACTTAGCTGGTGTCAGTTTGCTGCCGGTGTACGGGTTGCGTGTGGGTCTCGATGAATCTTCCGCGGTACTGATGCTATTTTTCGCATCAATAGGCGGCGCACTGTTGCAATTGCCCATTGGCTGGGCGGCTGATTACTTCGATGCACGCAAAGTGTTGGTGGTGTGTGCTTTTGTCGGGGTATTTGGCGCCCTGATCTGGCCGTTTGTCGTCGGCGTGCCAGTATTACTCTGGATAACGCTTTTCTTGTGGTGGGGATTTTTCGCTGGGGTCTACACTGTGGCGATGATTCTTGCTGGGCAGTGGTTCAAGGGGGTGGAACTCGCTACCGCGATGGCGGCATTCGGTGTGTACTGGGGTATGGGCGCTTTTGCCGGACCGCTTATCGGCGGTGTCAGCATGGATCTGTGGAATCCGCATGGGCTGGCCTTAGCACTGGTGATTGTCGCAGGCGGTTTCTTTACGGTCAGCCTGTTGCGGCGTTTATATCATCCGCGGTTGGATCGATCGGTTGGTTAAATCGTCTAGGCTGCCACGCCGGATCAGGCCTGCAGCTAAGCTATGAGCGTTGCTACATTTAAATTTAAAAGTGAACTGCGTGGTCTATTGACGCTGGGGTTGCCGATCATACTGACGCAGATCATCCAGGTGAGTAATACCACCGTAGCCATCCTGATGATGGGGCGGGTAGGCTCTGTGGAACTTGCTGCGGTTGGGCTGGGCGGGGCTTTCATGATCTTCGTGTTCCTCGCGTGCCTTGGGGTCATGATGTCGCTATCGCCGACCATTGCTCAGCATTTTGGCGCTGGGCGTAACGATTCGATCCGGCACGCGTTCCAGCAGGGGTTATGGTTGGCTGTTGGCACTGGCGCCGCGGCATTTTTCCTGCTGCGCCAGATGGGACGCTTGATGCACTGGATGGCGGTCGACCCCGAGGTGATCCCGCTCGCACAGGCCTACCTTGATATTGCAGCCTGGTCGATGCCGTCAGTGTGCATTTACATGGCCTTTCGCTTTCTCTGTGAGGCAACCGGCCACTCACGGCCTATGCTGATGGTCAACATCGCCACACTACCGGTCGTGGTCGGTGGAAACTGGGCGCTGATTTTTGGCCACTGGGGCTTGCCCGCCTTGGGGGTTGAGGGCGCGGCCTTCAATCTGATTCTGGTCATGATGCTGAACGCACTGGGTCTGGCGCTGTTTGTGTTTGTATCTGAGCGTTACCGGGTGCGCCGATTGTTTAGCTTATTCCAATTACCTTCGCGCGAATGTCTTAACTTGTTAAAACTGGGTCTTCCCATTGCCGGGACGCTGGTACTGGACTCAGGATTTTTCAGCGCGATCGCCTTACTCATGGGCAAGATGGGTTATGTCTGGCTGGCAGCACACCAGGTGGCAATCAACTACGCCACCGTGGCTTTCATGATCCCGGTCAGCTTGTCGAGCGCTACCATGGCCCGGGTCGGACAGGCCGTGGGTCAGGGTGACTCTGTATTGGCACGGGCACGTGGCTTCCTTGGGATTTCGTCGAGTCTGTTGTTGGTACTACCCTCGATTATCCTGGTACTCGCCGTGCCTCAATGGATAGCACATCTGTACACGGGCGATGATGCGGTGATCGAGGCCGCCGTGCCGTTGCTTATGGTAGCCGCTGTCCTGCACATATTCGATGCGACCTATATTACCGCTCAGGGGGCTTTGCGTGGTCTCAAGGATGTGAACGGGCCGATGCTCATTTCGTTGAGTTTCTGGCTTTGTGGCTTGCCAGCGGCCTGGTTTTTTGGGATCGTAAATGACTGGGGCGCGGTGGGCTTGTGGTGGGGCATGATTGTTGGGGTCGCACTTACAGCGGTACTTTTGCTGTGGCGCTTTCACTGGCGCTCGCGATCAATGATCTTGGCCCAAACTGGTTGAATCCTTGGAGAGGTACGACATTAGTTGAGCCGGGCTTGCGGGTGATAGTGGCGGCGAGTAATGGGCGCCATGTTGCCGGTTTCAATTCTTCGGCCAATTAGTTCAAAGACGCCTTGGTCCGCGCCGGACCTTTGGTCGCAGCCTTTGATAGGGAACGTCGTCTAACCGACAGTAGTTGGCTCCAGGTGCTTCGGCATGCACGATACGCTCAGCAATCGGCTCAAAGTCATCTCGAAAATGAACTGTGCTCTTGAGCGCAATAATTTTCAGCTTCTCCAGTTCAATGCCTATATGAGTAAAAATAGCGCGGTCAAGACATTGACAACGTTTGGAGCCGACAACGACACAAACATCTGCCGTATCGTCAACAATTTTGAGCAATGCAGTAGGGCCGATTTCTGCCCTAGCGCCTGCATACATGGCGCCACTGAAGGAAAATCGACCATTGCTGAGNGCAAGCACTTTGAACGTAGCGTGGTAGGGGNCTAGATCAGGAAGTCCAGATTTTCCGCCAAGATCTACTGAAAAGATTCCGCCGACTCCAAGTGCATGAGCCTTCGCCGCCGTTTCTGGGTCGTTAAGCAAGCCGAGCACCGCTTTTTTCGCCTTGCAATCAACCAGCGTTTTTAGCAGTCCCGTCGTATCCGAGGTTGCCCCGGCGCCAGGGTTGTCTTGAACATCAGCAATGACAACAGGCCTTGCGCCATTGGCTGCCATGGCTTTGGAAACGGCAGCGGTTGGCGACAGCAGCGCACTATCAAATAAATCCTCGCTTGCTTTAATGGCTTCAATTAATCGGTCTGCCTCATGATCTGCATCTGCCTGAGTGGGGCCATAGGCAACAACTGCAGGGCCAGCATCAAAGATATCTGCCGGGGGAAACCCCATAGCAATATCAGAAGCGACCGTGTTAGCGCCATTTTCGACCGATAACAGACTATAGAGTTCCTGGCACGGCGTAGCACCGGTGTACTGTGCCGATAGCGGCACCAGGAACGGCGCTTGGCGTATGGCGCTATAAAGGTTTTCGCCTAACAGATGTCGGCGCAACATGGCGTACGCCCGTGCCCCGGTATCAGCCATGTCGATGTGTGGATATGTGCGAAAAATGGAAAGTGAAGAGGCCAACTGAACCATACGGCTCGTGAGATTGGCATGAAGGTCAAGACTGACAGCGATGGGTAACTGGTTTCCTACAATCGCCCGGATACGTGACAACAACTCACCCTCGCCGTCCTCATGAGATTCAGTAACCATCGCGCCATGAAGATCAAGATAGATGCCATCCAGCGGACCTGCGCTGGTGATACCGTCCAGAATCATCTGGGAGATTTTCTCGAAAGCATCATCGGTTACATAAGATGACGGTTCAGCAGAGGCCCAAACCGCAGGCAATAACTCTATGTCGGCGGCCTGTTGGGCAGCCTCCACGAAGCCGGCTAAAGGCAGATTGATACCGGCGGTACCTGAAATTACATTATCGCCCTGTAACAGGCCGGGCCAACTGTCTGCTTCTTGAAAATCCTTAAACTTGGCCTTGGTCGCGCCGAAAGTATTGGTTTCGTGTTGAAAGCCGGCGATAAGTATTTGCGTTATATTGTTTTTCTTGTCACAAGTAGTGTGCCTCGGCGTAATTGCCTACTCTTGTGGTCTGAATCAGTTCAATCCGTTACTGCTCCATTTCTAATACATACGGGCAATTACCGGCTTTGGCCGTCTGCGCTACGACTCTCTCGAGTGACGTAGTATGCTGCGAGTATCGGTAGAAATGTGACGAGTACGACTACCATGGCTACTACATTTGTAACAGGCCGTTGTCGCGGGCGCACCAGTTCCTCGAGCATCCATATTGGTAATGTTTGTTGCTGCCCTGCAGTAAAGGTTGTCACAATCACTTCATCAAACGAAAGCGCAAACGCGAGCATGCCGCCAGCCAATAGGGCGGTGCCGAGGTTTGGCAAAATTACATAACGGAAAGTCTGAAAACCATCGGCTCCTAGATCCATTGAGGCGTCAATTAACGACGCTGACGTGCGACGAAATCGAGCGACCGCGTTGTTATAAACTACCACGACGCAAAACGTGGCATGTCCTAAAACAATTGTCCAGACTGAAAACGGTATCTCTGCAAGATTAAAGGCCGAGCGCAGCGCGATACCGGTGATGATTCCCGGAAGCGCAATCGGCAAAATAACCAGTAAGGAAATCGTCTCCCGGCCAAAAAATTTGCTGCGTGAAATGGCCGCTGCACATAGAGTGCCGAGCACAAGGGCAACAATGGTGGACAGTGATGCCACGCCTACCGATAGCTTGAGTGCCCGCCACACGTCGGGCCGGTCCCAAGTTACCGCGAACCATTTTAGTGTGAATCCCGGAGGTGGCCACTGATAGCTTTTTTCTTCAGTGGTAAAGGCGTAAACGAAGATTAAAAGAATTGGCAGATGCAGAAACAGCAGTCCTGCGGAGGCCGCCAGCTTCAATGACCGTGGCGCTCTTTGATCAACATTAGAGTGCATCGAAGGCCCCTTGCTTTTTCGCCATCCAAAGATAAAGCCCCATCACTACAATCGGTACAACGGTAAAAGCGGCTGCCAGCGGAATATTGCCTGCGGTGCCTTGATGTGCGTACACCGCCTGTCCGATAAAAAGCCGTGACGACCCGATGATTTGCGGAATGATGTAATCGCCGAGTGTCAGAGAAAAAGTAAAGATGGAGCCCGCAATCAGGCCTGGCATCGCAAGAGGCAAAATGACATGACGAAAGGTCTTGCCTGGTTTAGCGCCAAGGTCTGATGATGCTTCGAGCAGGGTCACTGGCACCCGTTCGAGGGAGGCTTGTAACGGCAGAATCATAAAAGGTAACCAGACATACAAAAAAACGATGCAAGTGCCAAGGTAGCTTACTGAAAGTGAGTTGCCGCCAATGATGGGAATGGCCAGTACCGAATCTAGTAGCCAAGTCAGATGCAGTTTGGCAAATATCCAACTGAGAATGCCTTCCTTGGCGAGGATCAGCTTCCATGCGTAAATCTTCACCAGGTAACTTGACCATAATGGCAGCATGATGCCTAGATAAAACACCGCCTTCCATCTGCCGCGGGCGTAGCGAGCGGCGTAATAAGCGATCGGGAAAGCGACCACTGCCGCGGATAGCGTGACTACGGTCGCTGTAGACACGGTCCTCACGATAATATCCAGATTGGCGGGATGCAGCAGCTCGCGGTACGTCTTTAAGGTGAACTCGCGTTTAACCAAGCCGGTGAATTCATCGATGGAAAAAAAGCTTTGTACCAGCAAGGCCAGCAGTGAACCGATATACACCACGCCAAGCCACAACACCGGGGGCAACAATAGAAGAAAGAGAAACATCCTTGGATTGCGCCAGATGGCGTCGGAAGATTGCCCAAAGATGCCGCCTCGGCCAGGCGTAATGGCGAGTTCTCCGCCAACCATTACTCACCCTCCATCACGCGCACATCTTCCGGATCCCAATCCACACTGATGTCATCGCCTTCATCAGGCAAAGATTGATAGGATGAAACCAGTGCATGCAATCGAGTGCCTTTAACATCGAGCGCTATCCGGGTTGAATTACCAAGGTAATTCAAACTGACTACCCGAGCTGGTCTGCCGCCTGTCTCCACAATCCTGATCGCCTCTGGGCGTAGGCTTGCCCAGTGGTGTTTGGTTAAGAGGCCAGCAAATTCAACAGGGATAACGTTGGAAGAGCCCACAAAATCGGCAACAAAGCGAGTATTCGGGAGGCGATAGATATCCTGTGGGCGGCCAATCTGAATAATTTTGCCTTCATTAAATATCGCGATCCGGTCTGCCATCGACAGTGCTTCACTCTGATCATGAGTCACAAACACGAAGGTAATGCCTAAGGTTTTCTGTAGCGTTTTCAGCTCTTCCTGCATCTGCTCGCGTAACCTTAAATCCAGCGCCCCGAGTGGCTCATCAAGCAGTAATACTTTTGGCTTGTTAACAATGGCCCGGGCGAGCGCTACACGCTGGCGCTGGCCACCTGACAATTCTGCAGGGCGCCGCGTGCCGTAGCCCGGAAGACGAATCAATTCAAGTGCTTTTTCTGCTGCGGCTAGACGTTCTGACTTACCTGTACCACGCACCATCATGCCATAGGCAACATTGTCGAGAACACTTAAGTGAGGAAACAGCGCATAGTCCTGGAAAACGGTATTTACGTTGCGCCGATAAGGCGGCACGCCATCAACGGGTTCGCCGAAAATTTCGATATGACCAGAAGTCGGACTATCAAATCCAGCAATTAATCTCAGACACGTGGTTTTGCCTGAGCCAGAAGGACCCAGCAACGCGAAGAATTCTCCTTCATTAATTGCAAGGTCAATACCATCCACCGCCTTAACGGAGCCATAGTGGCGATGAACCTTAGATAACAGAACCGCGTCAGTCACGCAAGCCTCTTATCCCCGTCAAATACGTTGACGGGGATAGTTTCGAGAGTAGTCAGATAAGTTTAGCGGCCACCGATGACGCCGATGTAGTCAGAGACCCATCGATAGTAGGGTACACACTGCTCCTGACTGGCACATTTTGAGACGGGCGTTTGCCAGAATTTTATTTTTTCAAAGTCATCCAGACCGTTAGTGGTGCAGCCTTCTGCCGTCTGCATCCCGCGGCCATCCGTACACGCTGCAGGAACTGAAGGATTGGCGCCGAACCAGACCGAAAGATCGCTTTGCAGGTTAGAGGACAAGGTGTGCTCCATCCACATATAAGCGCAGTTCGGATTTTCTGAGTCGACATGCATCATGGTGGTGTCGGCCCAACCCGTGGCCCCTTCTATTGGTATGGTGGAGGCAATAGGGAATTTTTCACCGGCAAGAAGATTGACCTGAAATGGCCAGGATCCCGAGGCTACGACGCCCTCGTTTTTAAAATCGTCCATCTGAATAAAAGCGTCATGCCAGTATCGCGAAACCAGTTTGCGTTGTTGCCTTAAAAGATCAAGCGCCGCTTTATACTGATCATCGTTTAGCTCATACGGGCTTTTGATACCCAACTCGGGTTGATGATGCATTAGATAGTTTGCTGCATCAGCGACGTGAATCGGGCCATCATAAGCCTGCACTCGGCCTTTGTTAGATTTGCCGTCTGCTAAAGTGGTTTCCTCGAATACAACGCTCCAGCTGGTTGGCGGTTCTTTAAACGCCTCGGTGTTGTACATCAATACGTTTGGGCCCCACATATAAGGCGTTCCGTAGTGAGTACCATCAACTGTATGCCACGGCGCATCTTTCAGTCGATTGTCAATGGTGCCCCAACTTGGAATCAGGCCGATGTTGACTGGTTGCACACGCTTACCAGCAATCAATCGCAACGAGGCATCCCCCGAAGCTGTCACCAAATCAAAACCGCCTTCATTCATCAACGCCACCATTTCATCGGACGTATTGGCAGTTTTAACCTGAACTGAGCAGCCAGTGGCTTCCTCGAACTTCGTCACCCAATCAAAACTCTCCATGGTCTCGCCACGCTCGATGTAACCCGGCCATGCCACGATACTTACCTGACCCTCGGCTTTACCTAATTCGGTAACCATGCCTGCACCAAACGCCTGACTGGAAACCACCGCGCTAACCAAAGATATCAAACAGGATTGTTTTAAATTTTTCATATTTCTTCTCCAAGTGGTGTAACTGGGACTGCCCCAGTTTCATTTGGCATCACTATACTGGTTTGTTCTCTATTCGCCTGGTTCCATTTAACAATCAGGCGCGCAGAAGTGCGCCTATAGATCAGTGAAATAGTCAAACGAGTATAAATTATCTGATTATTTAGGCAAGAATTTTAGAACTCTCGCTTAGTACAGTAAGGGATATCACTCAGTGGCAAGAGATCGCCATAGGCTTGCGTTATAGCGTCAAGGCCGCCCTTGATGGGCTAGCAGGCCTGGTCTATAACCCCGCCGCCAAGAACGCGCTCGTTATCGTAAAGTACCAGTGACTGCCCGGGTGTCGGGGCACGCTGCAGATCATCGAACACCACCTCGATACGATCCGGAGTGTTTGATTGCACAGTGCATGGCTGATCGGTCTGGCGGTAGCGGGTCTTGGCCTGGCAGCGCAATGGCCAGTTCTTTGGCGCGCCGTTAATCCAGTGCATTTCTTGTACTGCGACCGATTGCCTCATCAGCGCTGGGTGGTCATGTCCCTGAATTACGGTAAGTACGTTGTGNTCCATATCTTTGCGGGCGACATACCAGGGCTCACCGGGCCCGCCGATATCCAGGCCCTGGCGCTGTCCCAGGGTATAAAACCAAAGACCCTGGTGCTCACCGACGACCTCACCTTCAAGGTTTTGGATTCTGCCAGGTGTCACCGGCAGGTAACGCGCGAGAAATTCACTAAAGCGTCTTTCTCCTATGAAACAAATACCGGTACTGTCTTTTCGCTGGGCATTTGGCAACCCAAGGGCGGCCGCTTCTTCGCGGACATCGGTTTTTTTCAACTCCCCTAAGGGAAACAAAGTCGGGGCGAGAGCGCTTTGACCTAACGCATACAGAAAGTAGGACTGATCCTTGGAAAGGTCCTGTGCTTTATTGAGAAAGAATACACCACTGGATTCTTCGATACGTGCATAGTGTCCAGTTGCAATCCTCTCGCTGCCAAGATGCTGGGCGTAGGACAGAAATTCCTTGAATTTGATTTCCCGGTTGCACAATACGTCCGGGTTAGGTGTGCGCCCGGCTCGGTATTCGCGCAAAAAAATGGCAAAGACCCGTTCCCAGTATTCATGCGAGAAATTAACGGTCCGCAGGGGTATATCCAGTGCATCACTGACTTGAGTTGCCATGGCAAGGTCTTCGCGTGCCGCGCAGTACACCTCGTCATCGTCCTCTTCCCAGTTCTTCATGAACAGGGCCGTGACATTCCAGCCGTCCCGTTTAAGGTGTGAAGCCGCTATCCCGGAATCCACACCCCCGGATAGTCCGACCACGACAGAACCCTTGGTATTTGTCACTTTGGCTGGTAAAGCGTCCGTCTGGTAAAGCGTCCGCCGCCGCGATGGCTCAGTCTGCTCCGTTAAAAAGCACGATGCGCGCTTCTGTGAGATCTTCCCACTCGGCGCTGCGGGCAATATAAGGAAGCATGCCGTTATCTTGGAACCAGCTGTCTATGACGAAACGCTCGCCGGTGGCGACCTCCTGCATTGACCGGCCCAATGCGCATCGAAGCCGCCACTGCGATAAGCGCGATCCATCACATGGTGCCAGCGCAGGTGACCCTGCGATTCAAACAGATGCATATAGGTGGTGATGTTCAGTGACTCATCAATACAGTCAAGCTGCCCGGGAAACTTAGGATTTTTTTCCAGGTTCAAGCCTTTGTCGCGATGAGTCGGGGTGTGACGGCCCATAACAACTTCCATCCAGCCAATCGCCCGGCGTAGCTGTTCACGTTCGCCAGCTGCGCTGGTAGCGCCAGGATAGAACCAGCCAATGATACTGTGCCATTCAGTCTGAGAAAGCGTTACTGTTTGACGGGTTTTACAACTAAAGTTNTAGCAGATCTCAATTTCCTGCGCGCTGGCCTCGCCAGCGAGTACCAGCGCCCAAAGGGTCAGCAGGATTTGAAAAGAGCGNCGTGTTAAGAGAAGGTAAGGTCGCATGAAACGCTAAGGACGAAGTGACTGACCGGGAAATTATAAACCAGTGCTGCCCGGAAAATTTGAGGGTACCCCTCGGGGCAAAGGGCGTCAGCCATCAATAGTGCTGTCGAGGTGGCCGGAAAAGCCCGGTGCCATCATATCGAGGAACTGGCGTGCTGGTGGCGAAAGGTATTTACGCTTTCGTAGCACTACGCCGTAACTGCGATTTGGAAAGAAACGGTCGAGCGGTATCTGGGCAACTTTTTCGTCACCTTCGAGACAGATGGCGGTGACGATGGAAATGCCCAGGCCTAACTCGACATACTTCTTGATGACTTCCCAGCCGCCGGCTTCGAGCGTAACCGAATAATCGACTTGGTGCTGAGCAAAAACCATTTCAACCAGCCGCCAGGTTGCCAGGTGGCGCGGGGGCAGAATCAGACCGTGGGGGCCGATGTCTTGCAGTTTGATGCTGGCAGCACGCTTGCCCGCGAGGGGGTGATCCAGTGGCGTGATCAGCATAGTTTTGAAATCAAAAATCGCCCGGTAACTGACATCCTCGGGAACCTCGAGCATAGAACCCACAGCAAAGTCCGCCTCGTCGGCACGGAGCATCGCCATGCCATCACGACCAGTTACGTTATGCAATTTGATTCGCACTCCAGGATAGGCGTTGGCAAAACGTTTGATCGGCTCTGGTAACAGGTAAAGAATAGTGGACTCACCCGCCGCAATATTGATCTCACCGGAATTGAGGTTACCTAATTCACTGGCAAAGGAATCGGCAATACCGTCGATACCCTGTACCAGCGGTTGGGCCAGCTCGAGCAGGGCTTCTCCCTGGGATGTCAGGCGGATTCTCGGCCCNCGACGCTCNAAAAGCTCCACNTCNAGCTCACGCTCAAGAGCCTGAACCTGTAAAGATACTGAAGGTTGACTCAAAAATAGCTGCTCAGCGGCCCGAGAGATGCTGCCCANGCGAGCCGAATAGCAAAAAGCACGTAGNTGCTTGAGGCGATTCTGCTTGTAGTACGGTGGTGCGCTCATGACTTCTTGGTGCTTTCAGTCAATGCGTTGACAGATTCTATAATAGCGCCAGTTAATAGTTAATATTGAAATAATTAAATTGTCAAATGCTCCGATAGAACCGACACTTTGCGCGTGGTCAGGCCAATTAACGTTTGTGCCTGAAATCTCGGCTAAAACATGTTGATTCCGATTGTGGCAAAAGCCATAGGCTGGCAGGGGTTGAGCATCGACATCAAGAGGGTAAAGCAACAATGGTAGAGCAGAGCAAGGATACGAAATCCCTGGAAGCGGAGTGGACGGATAATCCGCGTTGGAGCGATGTCAAGCGTGACTACACGGCTGCCGATGTGGTACGTCTGCGTGGTTCAGTGCATATCGAGCACAGCCTGGCGCGTTTGGGAGCCGAAAAACTNTGGCGGCGGCTCAATACTGACGATTACGTTCCAACCCTCGGCGCCCTGACCGGCGGTCAGGCAGTTCAGCAGGTCAAGGCCGGTGCCAAGGCGATTTACCTGTCAGGCTGGCAGGTTGCAGCCGATGCCAATATCGCTGATACGATGTACCCCGACCAGTCACTCTACCCGGTTAACTCGGTCCCCGCTGTCGTTCGCCGAATTAATAACTCTTTCAAACGCGCCGATGAGATTCAGGTTTCGTCTGGCAAGGGTGACGTCGATTATTTTGTACCCATCATCGCTGATGCTGAAGCCGGTTTCGGTGGCGTGCTTAATGCGTTTGAACTGATGAAAGGAATGATCGAGGCCGGTGCCGGCGGAGTGCATTTCGAGGATCAACTCGCATCAGTGAAAAAATGCGGCCATATGGGCGGCAAGGTGCTTGTGCCCACCCAGGAAGCGATCCAGAAGCTGGTGGCGGCCCGTCTGGCAGCAGATGTCTGTGGCGTGCCGACAGTGCTGTTGGCCCGCACCGATGCCAATGCGGCTGCGCTTCTCACCTCGGATGTGGATGAGCGTGATCGTGAATTCGTTACCGGTGAGCGTACCAACGAAGGGTTTTATATAACCCGCGCCGGCCTTGACCAGGCGATCGCGCGCGGCCTTGCCTACGCACCGTATGCCGACCTTATCTGGTGCGAGACCGCGGTGCCGGATCTGGACGAGGCACGCCGTTTTGCCGATGCAATCCATGAACAGTTCCCCAACCAGTTACTGGCGTATAACTGTTCACCATCGTTCAACTGGAAAAAGAACCTTGATGACGCCACGATTGCAAAGTTTCAGCGTGAACTGGG
>JGI26381J51731_1000859_pt1 | contig 14977 bp, 19 predicted proteins | sample SaaInlV_165m_DNA_3_FD_51731 | JGI IMG/M metagenome (IMG submission 51731) | reverse complement strand
AAAGATTGCAATCACTCCAATGATTTCATCATTGTCACTAATGGAGAACGCAGAGTCTGAATCAGAAGTATTGGGAATTGGACTATCCGTTATTGCCCTAAACCTTGGAATGTATCTCATACTTCCAGCTGTAGTGATTGTTGGAATTAAAAGAAGAATTTTTTAAAATCAGAATAAGTTGTGGGAATGAAAAACAATTCAAATGATCATAAAGTTGATTTATTCAGAATTTTTTTTCTCTAATTTGTAGGCTTGACGTCTTTTCTGTCTATTTCCGCCACCAATATTATGTCCTTGAGGTAATTTCTTAGTCATTTCTATTTCATTTTTTTACCATCGTTCATTATAACTCCTTGTAGTTTCTTTTTCTGTTGGATGAAACAAAATCAAGCCTAAAATGTAATCTGTGCCTTGGTTTCGTTAAAAAATTTGACACAAAACCTTTAGTTATGATAATGTGTAAGTATGAAAATGAGTAAATTTTCACAGGAAATTGAAGTTAGCGGTCATCTGATAGATTCATCAATTCTAACTAAAATTTTTGATAAAATTATGGATTTAAAGGGTGAGTTTAATGTTGAAGAGATAGACATCGGTAGTAAAAAGAAAGATCACTCTTATGCCAGATTATCCGTTACAGGTAATGATCAATTACATCTGGATGAAATATTAAAAACAATTTACAGAGAAGGAGCTATATCCAAAATTCAAAAGGAAGTTAAATTAAAAAAATCACCAAAAAATTTTGTAATGCCTGATAATTTTTACAGCACGACAAATAACCAGACACAGATTTTTCTCAAGGGAAAATGGATTTCAGTTGAAAACATGATGATGGACAAATGTATTGTAGTAAAAGGAAACAAAGCGTATTGCATTCCTGTTAGGGATGTAAAAAAGGATGATCAGATTATTGTTGGTGAGGACGGTGTCAAGATAACTCCTCCAGAACGTCCACGTGAAGGAGTTAATGTTTTTGAATTTATGGGAAGTTCAAGCTCTAGTGAAAGACCAACTCAACATATTGCAAAACAAGTAGCTGACGACATATTCAATACCAAAAAGAAAGGGGGAAAAATCGTTATTGTTGGAGGTCCTGCAATTGTACATACTGGTGCGGATGATTCGATATCTGAATTAATTAGATTAGGGTATGTTGACGGATTATTGGCCGGAAATGCACTGGCCGTACACGATATAGAATACGCGACACTTGGAACGTCTTTGGGTATGAATGTTAGAGATGGAACTTTAGCTTACCACGGACATCGAAATCACATGGACACCATTAATGCCGTATTCAAAGCAGGATCCATTGCAAATATGGTTAAAAATAAAAAATTAACAAAAGGCATAATGTACGAGTGTGTGAAGAACAAAATTCCGTTTGTACTGGCAGGATCAATTAGAGATGACGGACCGCTACCTGACGTAATTACCGACGTTGCAGAAGCTCAAAGACAGTACAAAAAGGTTGTAAAAGGTGCAGACATGGTGATAATGATTTCAACAATGCTTCATTCTATTGCAACTGGAAATATGCTACCAGCTGCTGTCAAGGTGATTGTTGTGGATATCAGTCAGCCAACTGTTACTAAATTAATGGATAGGGGTACATGGCAAGCACTAGGAATTGTTTCAGACGTGGGGGCCTTTTTGCCAATGGTAGTTCAGCAAATTAGAAAAAGAACAAAATAATTTTAATCGTTACTTGTTACTCTTTTAATCCAGTTTAGAATTTTTCCACTAAACTTAAGTTCATAATTCTTGCAGAAAATTCATGGCAGACAAGAAAACAATGAGCATTATGTGCAAGTGGTGCAATGTTTCTAAAGCATGNCATATTGTCAGTCAAGAGATAACAGATCATCATGGAAGTTATGGAATAGATAGNATAATGATGGCTAAAATTAAAATCCACAAACATTACAAGGGAAAAAATCAATGCAAAGGATCAGACAGAATTATTACTGCGCCTCTGGATAAGACACTCAAAGATAATAAAATACACTATCATTAGAATTATTAATTTTTTTCTTTCAAAGAAATAGAAGTTAATTTAAAAATTCACCTTAGATCAAATAACGCAATTCGGATAAAACCTTGTAAGAATTATATTTTTAGCTGCAAGAATTTCATCGCTGTTTGCAATTTTTGCACAAAAAAAATTATACTTAATTACCACAATCCCCTAGCATTGTCATTAGGAACAAGTCCACCATTACCCCCTGAGTTTCATCACTCTAAAGGAAACCAAACGGGATTCTGCCCTGGGCTTGTTCGCTTTTTTAATTTATGAAATATCTATTCCAAGACGTCTTGCACATGCAATAGCTGCCTTACCATCATCTTCCGTAATTCCGAATTTCATTAATTGTTCAGTCCACTGGGTGCCCGTATTTCGAGTATTTTCTTTATAGTATTCTCTTAAAATCATGCCTACGCGGTCGTCTAATCGCTGTTTAGTTGCATCATTCATGCCTGCTTGCAAGATGGTAGAGTCTGACGTGGCAAGAATTTTGATAAATTCAACATCTTCCAAAGATAAATCAAACATCATATGCCTATCTGTTTTTTCAACAAATTCAGCGTTAAAGTTGGATCTGCCTTTCCCTTAGTTGCTTGCATTACTTTTCCTACTAGGTAGTTGATGGTTTGAATATTGGATTTTGCTTGTTCCACTGCTTGCGGTTCATCGGAAATTATTTTTTCCACAATTTTTAATAATTCTGTTTCATCTGAAACATTTCCTAAATCCAATTCAGAAATTACCGCAGATACTGTTTTTCCTGTTTTTAAAATTTCATGCAATGCATTTTTAGATGAATTTCTAGACACAGTACCTGTTTGAATTGCATCTGCTAATTCTTTTAAATGAACTGCGGTAAGTTTTGACGTTTCACGTTTTTCTCTGGTATCTTCCAAACCCATTAGTTCTGTAGTGATGATGTTGGCAACTTCCTTTGCATTCAGTTCCGTATGTGCCATCTTCAAATAAATCTGAATAGAATTTATCTGACGACAAAACATCTGCAACTTGTGCTGATATGTTGTATTTTGATATGTATCGCTCTTTCTTAGAACTAATACTTTCAGGCATTTTTAATTTCAGTTCCTCTCGAATCTCGGGATTGATTTTTACCCATGGGATGTCGCCTTCAAGAAAATAGCGATAATCCAAATCTTCTTCTTTTGAACGTGAAGACACTGTGATCTTTCTCCTGTCGTCCCAATGACGTGTCTCTTGAGCTATTGGGATGTCTCTGTCGTGCAGACTCTCTTGCCTTGTTATTTCAAAATGTGATGCTTTTTCTAAATCATGAAATGATCCGATGTTTTTAATTTCAACTTTATTTCCCCCGTGTACTGATACATTTGCATCTGCCCTCATTGCTCCCTCTAGACTTGGGTCGGCCACGCCTAGATTTTTGAGCAAATCCGATAAAATATTGAGAAAATCACGAACTTCTCTAGGTGTTTCAAAATCAGGCTCAGTTACAATTTCCACTAAAGGCGTACCTGCACGATTATAGTCAACTAGCGTGATTTGATTTTTAGAAGAACTGCCTTCATAAATTATTCTTCCAGGATCTTCCTCTAGTTGAATCCTGGTAATTCTAATTTTTTTGTCCCCTATGGATATTGTACCCGTTCCACCTACACTGGTATCCCCGTAGATGTTTAATTGAGTAATTTGAAAATTTTTGGGCAAATCCGGATAAAAATAATTTTTTCTAAAAAATGCAATTTTTTCCGGAGTTGAGCAGTTTAATGCCATTGCAATCATCGTTGCCTTTTTTACAGCTTCTTGGTTTAATCGCGGTAAGCTGCCAGGTATTCCGGCACAAACAGGACAGATGTTTTCATTGGGTCCGAATTCCCTATAGTTTGCCTTGCATGAGCAAAATAGTTTACTTTGCAAGTTTGTTAATTGACAGTGATTTCTAAACCTATTTTTGTCATATCGTAACCTCTGGAAGTGTAACTGTTTTCTCTAATGCATGCGCAGCTTGTAATAGCAATTTGTCATTCATGGAATTTGCCATAAGTTGAATTCCGATTGGAAGGCCATTTACAATTTTAAACGGAATTGATATTGCCGGTTTCCCCGTAAGATTTGCAGTAACCGTATTGATGTCAATTAGAAACAGAGATACAGGATCATCTATTTTTTCACCAATTTTAAATGGCAACACTGGCACAGTTGGTGCAATCAAAAGATCAAATTTCTTAAACGCCTCGTTGATTTCTTTTGTCAGTTTAGTTTTGACTTTCATAGCTTTCAGGAAATATTTTCCGGCATGACCTGCGGATGGTACGAACCCTCCGATTATCATTCTTCTTGTCACCTCCGGACCAAAATTCCTTCGTGCCTTTGAAATGTATGAATTAAACTCATACCCCTCAACTGGAAAATCATAACCGTATCTTAGATTATCGTATCTTGCAAGGTTACTTCCGGCCTCAGTAGCTGTAATTGTATAGTATGCTGCAACAGAGTATTTTACCATTTCAAGTGACACCTCCTCGCAAACGGCTCCAAGTCCTTCCAGTTTTGAAATGGCCTCTTTTGTAGCCGTCAGTACTTCCGGATCAATACCGTCTCCCATCATATCTGTAATTATTCCAATTTTTTTGCCTTCAATTCCAGAATCAATATTTGCCAGATAGTCCTCATTGTTGTTGTTTACAGTAGTGTCGTCATTAGGATCAATACCTGCAATGAGATTTAGCATGAATGCGGAATCCTTTACAGTTCTGGTTAGAGGTCCTATTTGCTCAATACTGTTTGCATATGAGATTAATCCGTATCTGCTGATTAAACCATACGTCGGTTTGTATCCCACAGTTGAACAAAAACTTGCGGGGTTTCTAATGGATCCTCCTGTATCTGATCCTAACGATGCAACGCATTCAAATGAACTAACGGACACTGCACTTCCGCCTGAGGACCCTCCTGGAACGTATTCTGTATTCCAAGGATTCTTGCTTGGTCCGTATGCACTAAATTCAGTGGTTAGTCCCATTGCAAATTCGTCCATGTTTGCCTTTCCGATAAAAATTGCATCTTGTTTTTTTAATTTAGAAATTACAGTTGCATCATAGGGTGCAATAAAGTTTTCAAGCATTTTTGATGCACATGTGGTTTTAGTATTTTTGATGCACATGTTGTCTTTGATTGAAATTGGCATTCCGAAACAAGCTCCGACATCTTCGCCTGATTTAATTTTCTTATCTAATTCACGAGCTTGATCCAGTGCCTTGTCATTAATTGATAGAAGTGCATGCAGCTTATCCTCTACGCTGTCAATTCTTTCAAGGGTTTTTCCAATAAAATCCTCTACGGAAATATTTCCGTTTTTTGCTTCTTCGACAAATTCAAGGGCAGAAATTTTTAGATTCATCATGACATCTTTGGGGCGTGCACATAGGTTCCTTTGTAGTGATTCATTTTTTCAATCAACTTACCTTCAAATGGGATAAATTCATCTTTTCTTAAACTCTCAATTGAAATTTCAGGCATGGATATTTCTTCAGACTCGACACCTGCAGAATCTAGAATGTCAAAATAACTGATCATTTTTTTTACTTTATCCAAATACTCGCTGTGATCATCTATGTCTATTTTCATTAATTTTGAAACATTTTCAATTTCTTCAACGGTAACCATTCTCTATACTTCTCTACAGTTAATCTATCAATCTTCCTAAAAAATGTAGGCGTAAAATGACCTGATCTTGGTTTTGGGTATCAAAATAGAGCAAGAACCGGTAATTACGTTGAATCTGTTTTGGCTGTTTTTCTAAATCCCTTTATGCATGTTTTCAGTTATGTATTGGATGGTTCTAATACTAATTGCAATTGTAGTGGGGATTCTGGTGGTGGCAGTTTTGATAATTAAGGCAACCAAGACCCCATCTCAGGACATAGTGGGTATGAACATAACCTGCAAAAAATGTGGAACACAAACAAATGGATTAGCNTGTCCNAAATGTAAAAATAAATCTCAATCCTTTGGCGTTTGAAGAATCAATAACNCCATTAAATCAAAACCTACAAAGTTAAAAAAATAGAATTNGCATGATCATTGTTAAATATTATTTGTTCTTAAGANAACTAACAAGAAATCANCATCTCTGCGTCGTAGAATGATGATTAAGGAAGACGATTCATGTTAGGACTCATTNACGTTCAATGTTTTCCCATCTTTTCTTGTTGTTTTAAAATTTAGAAATAACGAGATGTTTCAATATCGTCTGTNCGTAATTTATCGTCTATATGATGGCTTGAGCCACAAGGTAGGAGCAATAATCCCGAAAGATGCGTTAGTTTGAATTATCGCAGCCCAGCATTACCCATGGCAATACTATGATTTGACAAATTTCCATAAATAAAAAAAACAATGAAAAAATTGATTTTATGGGTAATTTTGGTTATAGAAAATTTGTGCCTAGATTAACATGAATTCCAGTTCGGTTCAAATCCCCTTTCTTTTCATGTTCCTTTGTAATCTTGGCTTGATTTCTATTTTAAAATTTCCATAAATAAAAAAAACAATGAAAAAATTGATTAGCAGATCAAAATTTATCCTAATAATTTAACAATCAGTATTTTCTATTTCAGTACCTAATGCATCTGCGATTACATTTGCCCAATTAAATGCCGCAACAACTGCGGTAATTTCCACAACTTGTTTATCGTCATATCCAGAATCTTTTAAAATTTTATGATCATCGGACGTGATTTTATTTGCAGAATCATTAATTTTCAATGCATAGTTTAATGCAGATTTTTCCTTGTCTGAAAAACTTTCAAAATTACCTTTAAGATCAATGATTTTTTCTTCTGTAAAACCCATCAATTGTAATAACGTTCCATGAGCTTTTGTACAATACTCACACGAATTTGCATTTGAAACTACCAGTGCAATAGACTCTTTCAGTATTCTTGGAATGGATGATTCCCGAAGTAAGATGATCTTTACCCCGTCCCAAAACCATCTGGCAATCTGTGGATCAATACTAGTTGTTTTTAAAATATTTGGTATTTTGCCAATTTTTAATTCATCGTTGATTTCTTTATACAATGATAAAATTTTAGGATTTGATTCATCACCTTCTTTCACAAACGGCATACATTTCTAAAATTTGAATCCATTATATGCACATTATGGATGGAATAGACCGTAGTACAGGTTAGTTACAAAAACCGTATGAGACAGTTGCCTACTGCATGGAATGGATCTGATGTTATTGTCTAGGTCATGGGGTAATGATTGGTATCTGAGAAACATTAAACCGTCTAATCTCTAACATTACTCAACGTGAACCGCCTGTTTTACTGTCAAAAATGTGAAAGAAATGTCAAGGTAGCAGTTCTTGAAATACTTGGCAAGGAAACTTGCATTGAAAAGACAGGCGATGAGACCAAAGTTAGACGTTGGAAACAGTATGGAAAAGTGATGGTATTGACACACAAACGCCATTCTGGAATAATGGGACTTTTTAAGAAAAAAATTAACTATGGATTAGTTTGCACCAATTCAAAAATTCAATTCAAAATGGTAATTGATTCAGCTAGCAGTGAACCGTTCACTACAATGTCACAAAAAGAAGCAGATGAATGGGACGATAGACAAGATCAACTACGAGAATGATCTTTGAAGTGTACGGGACACTTTTGTTACATTGACAATTCTTTGAGATAATCTATTCCCTTTCTTCTGCTACTTTGACTTTAGCAAAACACTGTTCTGCTTCTTCATGCCTTCCTAATTTCTTTAATGCAAAACTTTTCCAAGTCCAAAACTCAGGATTTGTACCGTCTATACTAATTGCTTCATCAAAACACTCAAGGGTTTCTTCATATCTTCCGAGGTGAGATAATACCTGGCCCTTACAAAACCATGCCTCCCAACGTGTTTTCCAAGAGTCCAAAACAGTTGCTTCATCAAAACACTCAAGGGCTTGTTCGAATCTCCCCAGTTCAGATAATGCAGAACCTTTACTGAACCAAAAATCCCAAACTTCAGGTTCTATACTAATTGCTTCATCAAAACACTCAAGGGCCTCTTCAAATTTTTCCTTTTTGCTAAGATTAACTCCTTTATGATGTAAATGAGATGCCTTTTCTTCATTAGATTTACCAAAACCAAACAAACCCATAACACAAACTCATGAATTGGATTCAGATAAGCATTTTTACGAATAATCACCATCAGATTCAGACATCAGGGAAAGAGGCATCAATTCTTACTGATTGTTAGAATTACGTCTTCTAATCTCTGATGACATACTACTTCATACGGATAACTTACCTTACAAAATTTACATTTAAGCACGAATGATCCCCGTGCATCCCATTTGCCTGAACAGTCATAATTTAATGTACAAACTATGTCAAAACAGTATCAATTTTGATACACTCTCATCATCTAAAGTTTAAAACAGTTGGCCACAATCGTACACTGTGAAATCAATAATTCCATTGCAGTATTACCGTGATCAAATTCCTGAAGTTCAAATTAAAAACATGGATAATGACGGAGTCAAGTTTCAAACAATATACAATAAATTTGTAGAACTTGGAATCAAAGGCGCTAGAAGAAAAAATAAAGTGAGAGAGGATTTGGATTATTACGTCGAACTGGGATTTTTCATCAAATTCCAAAACGAACACCGCCAACCGCTATACTACCAAACGCATATCGGAGGGGATCTAAAAACTGACATGTATCTGCTTGAGGGAATCAAATTTGTCAAGTCCTTACTCGATACAAAATTTAAAAAAATAAACGATGAATGGGTAAAAATTGACAAGAGCAAACTATTCTACAAACAGAAAACTTTCGGTAAGGGGAAATATCCAAAACCTACTAAAAAATTGGAAAGATGGATTATGTTGTTTGATCCCGTTATCGTAATCACTCAAAATTTAATGTGGACTAGAGAAACCATGGACTACGATATGCTGAAAGATGATTATTCCAAACTCATTGCAAATACAATCAAAGAGTTAAACCAATTTGCAAAATTAGTACACTCAACAAGTGAGGACAACGAAAGATCAGTAGAGGTGATATTTGCCAGAATGCCTTTTAGAATGACTTTCTAATCAGGTTAATTTTAGCATCAGAAGGGGGCGGTAAAAATAAATTTCAATAAAATAAAATACACTGCAAATCCAGACAAGAATACTATTCCAGAAATGCTCAGAATTTTTAGCCATATTGCAGGCTGATGAGATTTTTCCAAATATTTTCCAGTTACCAGCCTATAATTGAAAATTGCTATGACAGGGGCTATGACAAATGAAAGTATTGTTGCAAAATCAATTAACTCCTTCAGATTATCCCCGAATTGAAGCACGGTTACCAGTGATCCTGAGGCTAAAATCATGAGAAAAACAGCATACAATTTTCGTGAACTTTTAACCTGCTCTGTATTGTTTTTTCTAAATAGCAACTCTACGGTCCGGTTGAGGGCCCTGGAATATCCATCAAATACAGCAAGAATGGTTCCAAACATCACAGTAAATGCAGATGCAGCGATTACAATGTAGCTCCAATTCCCCATCACGCTGGAATACATCGTGACGATGACATGGGCAAACTGGGAATTGTTGTTGGGCAGCTCTTCACCTGATCCATAAAAGATGAAAGTTCCTAATGTGACAAACATTATTGCCAAAATACCTGTTAGCAAATAAGAAATTCTAAACTCCAATAGGGTTTCTTTCAATTTTGGTTTGTACTTTGATTGTTTCATCTTCTCTAATGTCCACAAACTATTCCAACTTGACAAATCAATTGCAGTGGGCATCCAACCCATCAATGCAAGTAAAAAGAAAATTCCCGTAGTTGTCCACAGTTCTTTTGGAATGAAATCTTCTACAGGTTCTACCGGTCCGTTAATCACAGTAAGTAAAAATGCCAGTACCGTGGATACTACCAGGACAGTTACGATAATTTTGATCAGGTTATCCAGTAGATTGAATCTGCCTATTGACAAAATCAACACACATGAAAGGAACAACAGTATGATTGACCATTCTCCTAAAAATTCTAAATTAAATAAATTCTCAAAAAATCCAGCAGCTACAAATCCAACAGCGCCAGTTACAAAAAACATTGAGCATACCGTAATTATCAAATACAAAACTAGGATTGGTGTTCCCAATTTTTTGTAACCGTCAATTATGCTGGTTTGAGTTGAATTTGCATATCTGGAGCCATATTCAAAAAACGGATATTTTAGCACGCTGACCAGTACCACAAATCCTATTATCATCAATCCAAAATCGGCACCTGCTCTGGTTGATTGAATTAGATGTGACACACCTATCGCAGTACTGGCAAATAGCAGTCCGGGACCACTAATTTTAACAATTTTTGATACGGCCTCATTCATGAGTATGAATTAAAAAATTATTTTGAGGTATTAAAATTAAAACATTATTCCAGTGGTTCGTTATCNGAATTTTTCTGGTGATTTTCCGTAAACCCAAGTACAATCGAATTGATACTTGCCAATTCACCATAAAGTTCACCTATGCTCAATGACAGTTCAGTCCCATCAGGTTCCTCGTATGTGAATTCAAAATTATTATTTATCCACCAAGAATCGTTTTTTAAAACATTTCTCAAATCCACATTGAAAAATGTTCTAAGGCCCGCTTTATGAAACACCGGTATTCCATTATTTTTGTAATCCCCTAAATGATCAATCATTTCATTATACCCTGGATTCTCTTTCACTATTCCAATTTTTTCAAAATTTAAAGAGAATTTCAAACATGATTTGTATATTTCAAAATATGATAATGTCCCCTGAGCAAACATGCAGATTAAATCAAACATTGTGGATTTATCAAAATCTTCAACTTTATTTCCGTCAGACATGTGTTGTTTCAGAAGAAATACTTTGCTTTCAATTGATTTTTTTTGCAATTCTATTCTGTCAATTCGTTTTTGAAATGAATGATAGACCAGCCCAGTTTTTTTACGAATTAGTTCGTGTGATGCCAGTAATGGAAAGATTTCTTTATCAAATTTTTCTCGATATTCCTGCAATAGATCAACGTATGCACTCATTACAAATCAAAGTCAGTCATCCTGATAATAAAATTACTTGATTACACAGTGTCGATTGAAATTATACCCTATCAATATCGTGTTGAACCGTACATTTTGTTAAAAATTGGATGTATTTCTCTTCCCAGCATGGGAAATGTGCTAAATTGTACTAATTTTTAAAAAAAGATGTGTTATTTTGTCATATGTGAGTTCTGGACATAGTGTCTTTTTTTAGTAGTTATGACATACTGTAATTATGGAAAAAAATTGGTTACAAGAGGGTGAAAGTGGAAAAAGTAGATGGTGTAACCACACAGAAGAAGATCCAAAAGATGAAAATGACCTTAACTGTTAGTCTTTAGACCAAGCCTAGTAGTGCATTGCAATACGATAGAAAGAAAATATCTTTACTTTTGGATCTATTCCATATTTTCTAGAGTGCAACGTTGTGCTTTTTTGATTCTGGTGTACCTCATATCCATTAAGAATGATTTTACAAATCAAAAATAGATTTTTTAGGTGGGAATGGATATTGAATGTCTTTTTTAGTGTGACCTCTGGGGGACTATCATGGGATTNCTTGGAAAGAAGAAAGAAAAATGTGAAGCTTGCAACAAAGCCTTTGAGATTCACGATGAATACGAGGAGCATAAAAAAATACACCCGCCAACTAAACCATGTACAAAATGTTCTGGACTAATGCAATGGGAAAGACAACAAGCCCCTCTTTATTGGAATCTAATCTATGTATGTCGAGAATGTGATTTTATTGGTGAAATGTGGAAATATCATCACTAGTCTTTTTTTTTACTAACGTAACCGCACTGTTTGCATTCATAGCGAATATCCCCTCTTTCAAATCGTTTTTTCGCATCATGACAACTACCGACTCATGGCATTGCTTGCAAACGCCGTTGGGAAAATTACTATCGTTCATAAATTATTTTTTCATTCATTAAATATAACCAAAACTAGTGTTGTTTTTTCAGATTCTCTTTCTAATCCCGACAATCACTACAGCTGGAATACCAAGATACATTCCAATGTTTAGCATGATTACAGAGAGTCCAATTCCTAGAACTTCGGATTCAGAGTTTGCACCATCCATTAGAGATAGTGAACTGATCATCGGAGTAATTGCAAGCTTTACGGCCTCCTTGAATAGGGGATTCTCACGCTCGTAATCAGATATTATTGGTGAGAATGAATAGTAAACATCGTTAAACATTCCCATGAATTGTTTACCTGATGCTGTTTGTAGCAATTGATTGTCCCTTAACTCTCGTAACTGTTGGACTTCAGTTGCCATCTCACTACCGTATGTTGCTGTTGCAATGAGGCAACCTCCGCCTCTAGGAATTCCAGGGTTGGTAGAAGCCGTAGGGTCAGAACTAGATATGCAATTACCCTTGAGGAATACTTCACCAAAGTTTGTTTCAGTGGATCCTTGAGATACTATTTGCTGATTTTGAATTAGATACATTTCCAAGTAACCGTCTTGTGTCAGTTTTTGAATTTTTGTACCAAACATTCCCTGACTTCCCATATCAGAATTGCATTCAAAAATAACCTCATCATTATTTTGACCAACTATTTCAGTAAAATCAACATTTGAAGTCTGATATGCACCAGACCAGTTTGTATTAGAAAATATCAATAACTTTGCTTTTCCATCAGGTATTTCCATGTCTAATTCAGATTGCACGATTTGCTCTATTGACTGTGGCCCACTATTTTGTACAATGGCAGGTTGTGAAAATACATGTGTGCCAACAACAGACATTTCATCATTTGATCTTTTGAAAGGAATGGTGATGGTCCTATCATAAGGTGTAATGGTCTCATCATACGAAGTAAGTTGCATTCCACGAATAAATACATCAAAATCAATGTCTTCAGAATCCACTTTTGCGTCAATTATTGATCTTGGCAATGTTATGATTAATTCTCCCCTTGCCCTGGCATCAATTGAAATAAGTAAAGATGCATTCTCAGAATCTATTTCAAAGTTTAAAACTTCCCCTCCTCGAATTTTATAATCAAAATCATCCAATTGCTGTGCAGCAATACTTGGAACCATAACTCCAATCATGCCGACAATAGCTATTGCAATAACAAATACTGGTTTCAACAATATCCTCAAATATCTTGCATATTTATCAAATTTGCTGATTTTGACGCCTGATTTTAAGAAATTACCCCGATTTTAAGAAAAGAGTCATCATTCTGCAATTTTGAACTTTGCTATTCAATCTCTTTTTTATCGAGGTAAATCGATAACACAGAAAAACTAGGACTGGCGATTTTAGCAACGCCAATAAAATCAGATAGTCAGTTGACTCCAACACATCTACTACTACGTTGTAACATAAAAAAGAAAATAAAGTTAGGATGCAATGTGTTCCAGAGATAAACTGGAGAACAGGAGGAGTCAACTGTAACGGATCTTGGCGTTCGTTTTGATGTTTAACCAAAGTTAATGAATAACAATATTGTCTGTAAATCATGAAAGAACAAAATCAAGAAGAGGATAATTCCGAACTGTTGCTTGAATTGGTTGACAAGGGTATTGCGTTGCAAAGATCAGAAAAACACAAAGAAGCCATTGCATGCTTTGATGAAGCAATTGCCATCGACAAAAATATGGGTGGCGAAGCAGATTCAAATCTATTGCTTCTGAAAGACAACTCGTTGAAAAAACTAGGCAAGTCAGAGTAAGCAAAATAATCTAATTAAATTTTAAACCCTTCAAGTTTTATTTCGTGCTGTTTGAAGTATGTTTTAATTGCCTTGACAGTTACGTCGTCTTTATTTTTATTCGTCACAGCATTCATGATTTTTTCAATATGTGTGTCTAGTTTTTTGATTCTTTCCTCTGCAACGCTGGTAGAGACTAATGACGATTTCTTTTGATAATCTAATTTTATTTTAACCATTTGGGCCCTTTCTACATCTTCGTTGACATGCTCCAACACATCAAGACATTTTTGTCTTAATCCCTTGCCGTCATTTCTCATTATTCCAGACAACTGACCCAGATTATGTAATTCAGTTTTTTGATTCATTTCAAAGATGTCCATTAGCAACGTAAAATTAAACTCACTTTGTGCTTTGTCCTCTTTTCTATAGAACAACTTGTTTTGCTTTGGATTGGTTTTAAGATAACCCATCGCAAGCAATGTTTTACAGCTTTCAATCATTTGTGATTTATCGGTTCCAATCTTTTTGTGTAGATCATTGGTGGATATCCAGTTGGATGTTTCTTTCAAGATGGAACCATAGTTTTTGGTAGTCAACGTCGATTGGATGATTTGCCAATAGATTAGTATTAGTGTCGTGCCTGATTTTGAGAATCTACAATTTTTATTGATGTATCTGGAGTTTACATCGTCTTATTGTATCCGTCTGTACTTATCGCACACATTGTTAAGTTACGACCATTTCCAATTGGGAAAAATGATTACGTTCAGAAGCAGAATTTTAGAAACTTGTTAGATGCAACTGTTCATCCAAACTTGAAATGACGATAAAACTACAGTACGAATGTTCGAATTAATTCAATTGCACTATCCTTCAATTTTATGGAATAGCAGTGTGAATTTACATCATTGATTGCAGCCAAATTGTTGGCAAATACTTTTTTGCTGTGGCCCCCATATGAGGCATTGTCTGATTCATCAAAACAAATGGTCATCTGTTTCATGCTCAGTTCGTTTTTCAAGAGAAACGCAATAAACTTTTGATAGTTATCAGTGTTGACCCAGTCTATTTTTTTCTCTTCGCTTATGCCAATCCAGATCTCAATAGAGTTTTGGTACAGGGCCTTTTTCCTTAATTCTTCTAATATCAACAATATTCTGAATTGTATCGGGTATTTATCAAATTACTTTTACGTGGAAAGCC
>JGI26381J51731_1000843_pt1 | contig 15130 bp, 12 predicted proteins | sample SaaInlV_165m_DNA_3_FD_51731 | JGI IMG/M metagenome (IMG submission 51731) | reverse complement strand
CTTGCTATTCCTTTAACACCAAGACAATCTGGTCTATTAGGGGTAATTGATAGATCTATAAGATTGGAATCTGATTTTGAAAAATAACTTTTTCCAATACTTTTTTCATATTTTTTTGATGATAGTTCTGTAATTCCATCACTTTCATCTGATAAATTTAATTCAGACTCAGAACAAAGCATCCCGTAAGAAGTAACATCTCTAATTTTAGCTACCACTAATTTTACTTTACTTTTTGGAACAACAGCTCCAGGAGGAGCATATATTGTAATTAATCCTTCTCTTGCATTGGGCGCACCACACACAACTTTTTTTATCTCTTTTTCTCCTACATCAACGTCACAAACTTTTAGTCGATCAGCATTTGGATGTTTTTCTGTCTTTAAAATTTTTGCTACTTTGAATAAATCAAGATCAGCTGATAAGTTTTCTACACTTTCAACCTCAAGCCCAACATTTGTTAGCTGTTCTAAAAGCTTATCTTCTTTTAATTTTGTGTCTAAATGATCTTTTAACCAGTCAAATGTGATTTTCATCGACTCAAGCCTCTATAATTTGTTGGCACATCTAAAGGATCAAAACCAAAATGATTTAACCACCTATAATCACAATCAAAGAATGCTCTTAAGTCATTAATACCATATTTAAGCATCGCTAATCGATCAATCCCAATTCCAAATGCATATCCTTGATACTTTGATGGATCAACTTTGACATTTTTCAAAACATTAGGATGAACCATTCCACACCCTAAGATTTCAAGCCATTGATCACCTTCTCCAATAATTATTTTCCCATCTTTAATTTCATAACCAATATCTACTTCTGCAGACGGTTCTGTAAACGGAAAGTGACTTGGTCTAAATCTCATTTTAATTTTTTCAACTTCAAAAAATTCTTTGATAAAATAATTTAAACAGCCTTTTAGATGTCCCATATTTATATCTTTATCTATATGTAAACCCTCTACTTGATGAAACATTGGTGCATGAGTTTGGTCACTATCAGACCTATAAGTTCTTCCAGGTGCAATAATTTTAAATGGAGGTTTATCTTTTAACATTGTTCTAATTTGAACTGGGGACGTATGAGTTCTCAATAAAATTTCTTTATTTTCATCAAGATAAAATGTGTCATGCATATCTCTTGCAGGGTGATTGTCAGGAGTATTTAATGCTGTAAAATTATTATATTCATTTTCAATATCTGGACCTTCTTCAACACTAAAACCTACCTCGGAAAAGATTGATGAAATTTCATCTATAGTTTGTGAAACAGGATGAATTTTACCTCTAACAAATGATCTTTCAGGAAGAGTTATATCAATTTTTTCTTTTTCTAATTTTTCATTTATTTTTTTTGATTCAATTTTATTAATTTTATTAGTTATTTCATTTTGTAACTCATCCTTAATTTGATTAAGGTCTGATGCAAATTTTTTTCTATCTGATTCTGGTATAGATCCGATATTTTTAAATTGAGAAGAAATCAATCCATTTTTGCCAAATAGCTCTGTTTTGATTTGATTAATTTCCTCTAAACTTAAGTTGTTGTTAAGTTTAGCCAAATAGTCATTTTGAATATTTTTTATGTCTGACATATTGGTAGATTATTTCCTTAAGAAATAAAAACAATAGAGAAGATTAATTTAAAGCTGATTGAGCTTTTTGTACAATTGTTTTGAATGCCTCAGGACTATCGTAAGCGATTTCAGCAAGTATTTTTCTATCAATTACAATCCCACATTTGCTTAAACCGTTAATAAATTTGGAATATGTCATTCCTTCAGATCTAACACCCGCATTAATCCTTTGTATCCACAAAGATTTGAAATCTCTTTTTTTATTTCTTCTATCTCTGTAAGCATATTGCATAGCTTTTTCCATAGCTTGCTTTGCAACTCTTATAGTGTTTTTTCTTCTGCCCCATTGGCCTTTAACAGCTTTTAAAACTTTTTTATGTTTCGCTTTGCTTGTTACACCTCTTTTTACTCTTGCCATTATTAACCTCTTAAACTGTAAGGCATGTATGACTTAACAATTTTTCCATCTTGCTTGGACATTGTTGTTGTGCCTCTTAATTTTCTTATTTGTGAATTCGTTCTTTTTATCATGCCATGTCTTTTACCAGCTTGAGCAGTCATAACTTTACCCTTAGCAGATATTTTAAATCTTTTTTTTGCTGAGCTTTTAGTTTTTAATTTTGGCATAATTCTGCGGNGTTATACAAAGATTGATATAGATTTACAACCTCTATTAAGGCCTATAAAGGCTGAATAACCATGATCATTTGTTTACCATCAAATTTTGGGTGCAATTCTACCTTGCCAATATCCTTCATGTCCTCTTTAATCTTATCCATCAACTCTTTTCCTAAATGAGAATGTTGTAATTCACGTCCTTTAAACCTTACTGTAAATTTTACCTTGTCACCCTTAGCTATAAATTTTTTTGCATTTTTAACCTTGAAATCATAATCATGAGTTTCTGTTACAGGTCTCATTTTAATTTCTTTTAATAAAACAATTTTTTGTTTTTTCTTAGCAATATTTGCTTTCTTTTGAGCGTCATATTTATATTTTCCCATATCCATTATTTTGCATACAGGAGGATTTGCGTTAGCAGCTATCTCTATTAAATCTAATCCTTGATTTTTCGCCATAGAGATTGCTTCATTGGTATTCATTACACCAAGATTTTCACCATCACTCGCTATGACCTGAACGTCTGGTGAAGAGATCCTATTATTAGATCTTGGACCTCTGTCTTTAGTTCTTCTCTGAAAGTAATTTTGTTTAAAATCTGCCACTTAGTTTGATGATGCTTTGTTTAAAGCGGAGAAAGTTTTTAAAAATTGGTCTATATCCATATTTTCTTGTTTATTAGTGTCTAATCTTCTAATCGTTACTGAATTGGAGTCAACTTCTTTTTTACCACAAATTAGTAAAAGTGGTATTTTTGCTAAAGAATGATCTCTTATTTTATAATTTAAATTATTATTTTTTAAATCCACTGAAGAACTAATGCCTACACTTTTAATTTTTTTAGATACTTCAATTGAATAATCGTTAAACTCTTCAGAGATAGGTATTACCATTGTTTGTAAAGGTGATATCCAGAATGGAAACTTTCCCGCATAGTTTTCAATAAGAATTCCTATAAATCTCTCCAAAGAACCAAACAACGCACGATGAAGCATAACAGGCACTTTTTTAGTTCCATCTTTATCAACATAAGAAGCATCCAATCTTCCTGGTAAGTTTAAATCTACTTGTAGAGTTCCACACTGCCAGTCTCTACCAATTGCATCTCTTAATACAAACTCAATTTTTGGACCATAAAATGCACCTTCGCCCTTATTAATGCTATATTCTAACTTAGATGCTTTAACCGCTTCTAATAATGAGGCTTCTGCCTTGTCCCAAACTTCATCTTCTCCAACTCTTACTTCTGGTCTATCTGCATATTTAAGAATTACATTTTCGAAACCTAGATCTTTATAAATATCCAATATTAAATTAGTTACCTCTAGACATTCACTTGTGATTTGATCCTCTGAACAAAATATGTGGGCATCATCTTGAGTAAATGCTCTCACTCTTAAGAGGCCATGTAAAGCTCCCGATGGTTCATAACGATGCACTTTTCCAAATTCTGTAATACGTAAAGGGAGATCTCTGTAACTTTTTAAACCTTGATTAAAAACCTGAATATGCCCAGGACAATTCATAGGTTTTATTGCAAATACTTTTTCATCTGGTGTTTCTGATGTGTACATGTTTTCACCATACTTTTCCCAGTGACCAGATTTTTCCCACAATTGTCTATCTAATATCTCTGGTGTATTTACTTCTTTATACCCAGCATCATCCTGTCTGCTCTCATATAGTTAATCAATTTTTGAAATAAAGCCCATCCTCTTTCATGCCAAAATACTGAACCTGGACTTTCTTCTCTAAAATGAAATAAATCCATTTCTTTTCCAAGTTTTCGATGATCTCTTTTTTCAGCTTCTTCTATTCTTTTTAAATATTCATCTAGGTCTTTTTGAGTTGCCCAACTAGTTCCATAAATTCTTTGCAACATTTCATTATTTGAGTCGCCTCTCCAATAAGCACCTGAAACTTTAGTCAGTTTAAAATATTTTCCAATTTTACCAGTTGATGGAAGATGTGGCCCTCTGCATAGGTCATGCCAATCACCATGAAAATAAATAGATACATCTTCATTTTCAGGTATTGCCTCGATCAGTTCTGCCTTATATATCTCACCTTTTTTTTTAAAGTGTTCTATAGCTTTATTTCTTTCCCAAACCTCTCTTTTTGTAATCTCATTTCTATCAACAATTTCTTTCATCTTTTTTTCAATTTTTTCTAAATCATCTTCAGTAAAAGGATCTTTTCTGGCAAAATCATAGTAAAAACCATTTTCGATAACTGGCCCAATAGTTACTTGCGTTCCAGGAAACAATTCTTGTACTGCCATAGCCAAGATATGTGCAGTATCGTGCCTTATAGTTTCTAAACCCTCAGGATTTTTTGATGTAAATATTTTAATAGAACAATCTTTTTCAATTAAAAAATCTAAATCTTTTAAATCACCATCAACACTTATAACCATTGCTTGTTTGGCAAGTGACTTACTAATTTTTTCAGCTACATCTAGACCTGTAACTTTGTCTAGAAATGTTAAATTATTTCCATCGGGTAGAGTAATTATAGGCATTTAATTTAATATCTTTTTATACTCTGAATAAGTAGAAAAGCACATTTTTTCAACATTAAATTTTTGAATTATATTTTTTCTTCCTTCAATACCAATAGATCTTAATGATTCCTCATCCAAAGAAAGAGTTTTTGAAATTTTCTGACTCAATGATTTTGCATTATTGGACTCAAACAAAAAACCAGTTTTTTCATCAATTACAGTTTCATTAGAACCACCAATATTGCTTGCAATTATTGGTTTTTCCATAGATTGTGCCTCAACAGCTACTCTTCCAAAGGCTTCTGGTTCTGTTGAAGCTGAAACCACAATGTCTGAAACTTTATAAGCTAATGCCATGTCTTTGCAGTGATCAATAAATTTTATTTGGTTTGTCATTCTATATTGTTCAGTAAGTCTAATAAGTTTTTTTTTATATATATCTCTACCCTGGTCACTTCCTAGTATAACAGCATAAAATGCTTCATAACCAAGCTCAATATTTACTAAATTAATAGCTTCTATAAATACTTCCTGACCCTTCCATCCAGTTAATCTTCCAGGTAAAAGGATAATTTTTTTATCTTTTTCTATTTGCCACTTTTTTAATAATTTTTTTTCATCACTATCCAATTTTGTAGTAGGATCAAAATAATCAACATTTATACCTCTAAAAATAACTAAAAGTTTTTTCTTTGTATTGAGATATTTGGAATAATTTTCTTTAATATGTGAGAAAATAAAGTTGGATCCTGCAATAATAAGATCAGATCTTACCATTACAGAATTATAAAATTTTTTAAGCTTGTTATTAAAGTTATATGTTCCATGAAAAGTTGTAACAAATTTTCTACCTGTAATTTTAGCTGCAAACAAACAAGACCAAGCAGGTGCTCTACTTCTAGCATGAACAATTGAAATATTATTAAAAAGTATAATTCCAACCAAAACGAAGAAAATTGATAAAAATGATAATAGGATTTTTACTTTGTACCGGTAGTTTTATTATTTTTACTTTCTCTTTGTTGATAAATTTTAAGAGATCTCCACCACTTGTTACAATATAAGAGCCACAATTATTTTCTGGCAAATAGTGAGCAATATCAAAGCAACCTGTTTCTGCACCTCCATAACCTAATTTTGGTATTACTTGTAAAACTTTTAAATTAGAGGACATTTGATATGATTATATATTATTAGATTAAACATATAAACGATTATGACTCATTTCAAATATCACAAAATCTCAAAAAGTAAGAAAATAAGATTTATTTGTAACATTTATAAAAATTCTTCATTTATTGTTTTTTTACATGGCTTTATGTCTGATTTAGAGGGAAAAAAACCAAATACTTTTTTAAAATTTGCTAAAAAAAATAAACTAAGTTTTTTAGCACTAGAATACTCGGGACATGGAAAATCATCAGGAAAATTTATAAATGGCAACATTACAAAATGGGGTAACGAAACTTCAATTCTCATAAAAAAATTTGTTAAAAATAATGATTTTATTATTGTTGGGTCAAGCATGGGTGCATGGTTAGCACTTAAACAATTTCAAGAATTCAAAAGTCAAATAAAAGGATTTTTAGGTATTGGTTCTGCACCTGAGTTTTTAGAGAACTTGATGTGGAAAAAATTTTCAAAAAAAATGAAATCTGAAACTATTAAAAATGGAATTTTACATTTGAAACATGGTAATTATGAATATCCAATTACTCTTCAATTAATAAAAGATGGTAGAAAAAATAAGGTTTTAAATAAAAAAATAAGTTCCAAAATAAATGTTACTATGGTTCACGGTCAAAAAGATGAGGTTGTGCCAGTTTCTTATTCAAAAAAAGTTCTAAAGATTTTTCAAAAAGCTAAAAAAAAATTAGTAATTGTTAAAGATGGAGATCACAGTTTATCAAGTCAAAAATGGCTTAAAATGATAATTAAAGAACTTAAATTGATTATCTAGCTAACATCTTTAATAGCTGGCTTGAGACTTATCGGATTATTAAGTTTGTCTAACATTTCTTTAGGACAAACTTGAATAAAGTTATTTAACTCTTCGTCAAAATTTTTAATTATTTTTTGAGATAAATCAGATCCAGTTTCCTTAAAATGCTCTAAAATTAAATCTTTAAGAAATTTTTTCCAATGATCAGTTTCCAGATTTTGCCAAATAACGGACTCTGTGTTAACCTTTTTTTCAAAGTCTTGATCTTTATCATAAATAAAAGCCATTCCACCAGTCATACCTGCTGCGAAATTATCTCCTACCTCTCCTAAAATTATTACTGTTCCACCCGTCATATATTCACATCCATTAGAGTCGCATCCTTCAATCACAGCAGTGGCACCTGAGTTTCTTACGGCAAATCTATCACCTGCTTGACCTGCAGCAAAAAGTTTGCCTGATGTCGCTCCATAAAGAACTGTGTTCCCTATAATTGTATTTTCATTTGATATTAAATTACTTTCATCTGAAAGTTTTATTGAAATTGTTGCACCTGATAAACCTTTTCCAACATAATCATTTGCATCGCCTTTTAGTACCAGCTTTAGTCCTTTCGATGTAAAAGCACCAAAGGATTGACCAGCTGAACCTATAAAATTTAGCTCTAAAAAATTTTCATTTATTTTTTCATATCCATACTTCATAAATAAATGATGTGAAATTCTTGTACCAACTGCTCTATTAGTATTTTTAATTGGGTACTCTTTATCAATTTTTTCTGATTTATCTAAAGACTCTTCTATCTCTGGCCAAATTTCTTGGTCTAATGTATCTGGTACTTTATTAATTGATGAGTTCTCACAATATCTTTTATTACTACCTGGGTCAGCTTGAACAAAAAGTGGGTTTAAATCTAAATCATCTAAATTTTCAGAAGCTTTATTAACTTGCATTAATAAATCTGTTCTTCCTATTATTTCATTTAAAGATTTAAAACCAAGTTCAGCTAAAATTTCTCTGACTTCTGATGCAATAAAAGTAAACAAATTTACAATTTTATCAGGTGTACCAGTAAATTTTTTTCTTAAATCTTCATCTTGTGTGCATACTCCTACTGGACAAGTATTTGAATGACATTGTCTTACCATTATGCATCCCATAGCAACTAAAGCTGTTGTCGCTACTCCATATTCTTCTGCCCCCATCATTGCAGCAATCACAACATCTCTTCCTGTTTTAATTCCACCATCTGTTCTTAAGGTCACTTTGTGTCGTAGATTATTTAATGTCAGCACTTGATTAGCTTCCGTAAGACCCATTTCCCATGGAATACCAACATATTTAACACTAGTTTGTGGTGTTGCTCCAGTTCCCCCATTATGACCAGAGATCAATATTATATCTGCCTCGGCTTTTGCTACTCCAGCTGCAATTGTTCCCACTCCTGATGATGCTACAAGCTTAACACCTATTCGAGCATTTGGATTAATTTGTTTCAGATCATAAATTAATTGAGCTAAATCTTCTATAGAGTAAATATCGTGATGAGGTGGTGGNGAAATAAGAGTAACCCCCGGTGTTGAGTGTCTTAACTTTGCGATTTCCTCNGTAACTTTAAATCCTGGTAACTGACCACCTTCTCCTGGTTTTGCACCCTGAGCAATCTTGATTTCAATTTCATTACAATTATTTAGGTAATTTATAGTTACACCAAANCTTGCAGATGCTATTTGTTTAACTCTTGAATTTGCACTGTCTCCNCTATCTAAGACTTTAAATCTTTTTTCGTCCTCTCCACCTTCGCCACTGCAAGAAGCACCTTTAATTCTGTTCATTCCAATTGCTAGTGTCTCATGAGCCTCTTTAGATAGTGCGCCATGAGACATACTTCCNCTTCCAAATCTTTTTAGAATTTTTTCTATTGGTTCAACTTCANAAAGATTAATCGACGGACCTAGTTTTTTCTTTCTAAAATTTATTAAATCTCTTAAATTTATTGGGGGTAAATTATAAATTCCTTCGGCGTATCTTTTATAAGCTTCATAAGAATTTGATCCAACAGCACTTTGTAATAAGTGTATTAATTTTCCTTGATATTGATGAGTTTCTCCATTTTTTCTATATCTATAAATTCCACCAATAGGTAAAACTGTTTCATTACTGTCAAATGCCTCTTTGTGTATTTCACGAATTTTTTTTTCAATCCCTGTNAANCCTATTCCAGAAATCTTTGAAGTAATNCCTGGAAAATAATCATTCACTATGGTTCTNCTTAAACCCACTGTTTCAAAGTTACATCCACCTCTATANGAGCTTAAAACTGATATACCCATTTTTGACATTATTTTAAGAAGACCAGCATTAACCGATTTTATGTATCTTTTAACACAATCGTCAAAACTGAATTGTTCAAACAATTTCTTGCTATGCCTTTGATATAAACTATCAAAAGCTAAATATGGATTAACAGTGGTTGCGCCCACACCTAATAAAGTTGCAAAAGAATGTGTATCCATTGCCTCGCCAGATTGCACATTTATTGAAACATAGCCTCTAAGTTTTTTATTAATTAAAAAAGTATTAATTGCACCAACACATAAAAGCATTGGAACAGGCAAATTCTCATTAGATAAATTTTTATCACTAAGTATTAACTGTGTTACTCCTTGTCTGACAGCAATTTCTGACTCTTTTTGTATTCTATCTATAGCAACTGATAAATTTTCATCTTTTGAAAAAGTACAATCTATAATCACAGAATTTTTTCCAAAAAAATTTATAAATTTGTTCAGTTGTGAATTAGATAAAATTGGACTATTTAGAACATAAATATTCTCTTTTGTTAGTGTATCAAAATCTAATATATTTCCTAAGTTTCCAAATCTTGTCTTTAAACTCATAACTTTATTTTCTCTTAAAGAGTCAATTGGCGGGTTAGTTACTTGGCTAAAGTTCTGTCTAAAGAAATGGTACAAAGGTCTATATTTGTCAGAAAGTACAGCTAAAGGTGTGTCATCTCCCATTGATCCAATGGCCTCTTTTGCATCCTCTGCCATAGGATGTAATATCAATTCAAGATCTTCCAGACTAATTCCGAAAGTATGTTGTCTTCGACGAAGATCCTCTCCTTCAAAATTATTTTTTTCACTAGAAATTAATAACTTTTCGTCCAAATCTACTATTTGAGAATTAAAGTGTTTAAACTCTTTTGCTAAATAATCTTTTATATCATCATTAAAAAATACTTTTCCTTTTTCAATTCTAAGACCTATAATTTCCCCAGGACCTAATCTTCCTTTTGATAATATCTTTTTTTCATTTAATTCAATCATTCCCGTTTCTGATCCAGCAAAAAGCAATTTATCTTTTGTTATTGCGTATCTAAGAGGTCTTAATCCATTTCTGTCATTAGCTGCAATAATCCACTCATTATCTGTTGCTGCAATTGCTGCTGGACCATCCCATGGTTCCATTGTGCTATTCAAAAAATTAAATAATTGTTGATGGCTTTTAGATAGTGTCTTGTTTTTTTTAGACCAAGCGTCAGGTACCAACATAAGCTTAGCTAGCGGCGCAGGTTGTCCAGATTTATTTAATAATTCAAAAACATTATCAAGTGCTGCTGAGTCAGAAACACCTTTTTGTATAACTGGTTTTAAATTTTCTATATCTTCAAAAAGTGGGCTGCTCATTTCTTGTTCATGGACCTTCATCCAATTTTTGTTTCCTTTATAAGTATTTATTTCTCCATTATGCGCTATAGCTCTAAATGGTTGCGCAAGACTCCAGCTAGGCGCTGTATTAGTTGAGAATCTTTGGTGAAATATTGCGTATCTTGAGACAAATCTTTCATCTTTTAAATCTAAATAAAAATCTGATATTGCCTCAGCTAAATAAAGTCCTTTGTATATTATTGACTTAGAGCTTATTGAACAAATATAAAAATTATTTAGAGATGATTGAAAAGCTTTGTTTTCAATTTTTTTTCTAGTTTCATAAATTTTTCTCTCTAATTCTTTATCAAGTAAATTCTGATCATTAGATTTAAAAAGGACTTGGATTATTTCTGGCATAGTTTGTAAAGCTTTATCACCTAAAACTTTTGGATTAACGGGTACTTGTCTCCAGCCGTAAATGCTAAAATTATTCTTGGTAAGTTCACTTTCAACAATTGTTTTGCAGACCTCTTGTGCAGCGTAATCGTTTCTTGGTAAAAATATCATGCCCACACAAATTTCTGAATTATCATAATCGTGTCCGGTTACCTCAATTTTTTCTATGAAAAAATCCTTTGGAATTTCTACATGAATTCCAGCTCCATCACCTGTTTTTCCATCTGCATCTACTGCTCCTCTATGCCAAACAGCCTTAAGAGCCTCTATGCCATATTCAACAATCTTCCTAGATTTTTTTCCCTCAGTTGAGGCGATAACACCTACTCCACATGCATCATGCTCCATTTCTGTTGAATAAACATGATTTTTTTCAAGTAGTTTTAAATTTTTTTTATAATTTTTCATTAAGCAACTTTTGAAGTTTTAATTTCATTGTTTTCAAGATGAGTTTTTATTGCTAAAGCTGCGTCTCTTCCATCTTTAATAGCCCAAACGACTAATGAAGCACCCCTCACAATATCACCTGCAGCAAAAACCCCTTTTAAATTAGTCTCCATTGTATCGAAATCTGCTTTTATAGTTCCCCATTTTGTAATTTGTAATTCTTTAGAATCAAATAATTTTGGTAGATCTTCTGGATCAAAACCAAGTGCTTTAATTACCATGTCAGCTTTAACTTCGTAATCTGACCCTTGCTGAACTTCGGGTCGTCTTCTACCACTTTCATCAGGTTCACCTAATTTAATTTGGTCAACTATTAATCTTTCAACTTTATTTGTACCCTTAAATTCTTTTGGGCTTGTTAACCAAACAAATTCAACTCCTTCTTCTTCAGCATTGGCCACTTCTCTTGCAGATCCAGGCATATTTTCTTTATCTCTTCTATACAAACACTTAACTGATTTTGCTTTTTGTCTTATTGAAGTCCTTACACAATCCATGGCTGTATCTCCACCACCAATAACGACTATATCTTTTCCCTCTGCATTCAAAATACCTTTATCAAACATCTCAACCTTATCACCTAATCCTTTTTTATTTGAAGCAGTCAAAAAATCCATTGCTGGAAAAATATTGTTAAGATCGTTTCCTGGTAATTCAACTTCCCTAGCTTTATAAACACCTGTTGCTATTAATATTGCATCATGTTTTTTTCTTAGCTGATCTAAAGTTGCATCTTTACCAACTTCAAAATTTTGAACGAATTCGATACCTCCATCTTTTAAAAGTCTGGTTCTTCTCTCAACAACCTCTTTTTCTAGTTTAAAATTTGGAATACCATAGATTAATAAACCACCAGCTCTGTCATACCTGTCGTAAACTGTAATCTTATAACCATTTTTCCTTAGCTGTTCTGCTGCAGCCAATCCTGCTGGTCCAGCACCAATTATTCCAACACTTTGATCTTTCTCATTTGTAACATCAATAGGTTTTACCCAACCTTGTTCCCATGCATTATCGGTAATATATTTCTCCATTGAGCCAATAGTTACAGTTCCGTGACCTGATTGTTCAATCACACAGTTACCCTCACATAATCTGTCTTGCGGACAAATTCTTCCACAAACTTCTGGCATGTTATTGGTGCTTTGAGATAGTTCATAAGCCTCTTTTAGCCTTCCTTCCGCAGTCAATTTAAGCCAATCAGGAATGTTATTACTTAAAGGACAATGTACTTGGCAAAAAGGAACTCCGCATTGAGAACATCTGCTAGATTGTTCTTTTGCTTTATCACCAATAAATTCATCATATATTTCATTGAAGTCTTTTTTTCTTACTTCTGTCCCTCTTTTAGGTGGAGTTTGTTGACCTATNTTTACNAATTTAAGCATTTTATTAGTCATAAAATAAATATTTTTAATTAAATTATACCTTGATTTTATTAATTAAAGCTAAAAATAGGTCAGCTATTTTGACCTTTAGAAACACTNTTAGATNGAAAATTAAAGNATTTCTAATTATCGCATANCTAATATGCTTAAATCGAATTGTTTTAAATAGATTTTTTTTAAGCTAGTTAGATAAAATGTTTCAAAACATTATAGAAGTTTTAATGCTGTCAGCTATTCAGGGTATTTCTGAATTCTTACCAATAAGCTCATCCGCACATCTCATAATAGTATCAAGTTTATATGAATTAAAATCTAGCTCTCTATTAATAGATATTAGTCTCCATCTAGGATCCTTATTTGCTATTGTTTATTATTTTAGAGAAGATTTGTTAGATTATAAAAGCAATAAAAGATTACTCAGTCTTATCTTAATTGGATCAATTCCATTAATCATTGTTGGATATGCTTTATATACTACAGGCATTATTTATAGTTTACGAAATATAAAAGTTATTGCATGGACAACTTTGGTTTTTGGAATCGTTTTATATATTGCAGATAAAAACCGTTTTGATAAGAAAATATCTTCAAACCTAAATCTTCAATCAATTCTTTTTATAAGTGTATTTCAAATTCTTTCATTGGTACCAGGAGTTAGTAGGGCAGGTATAACAATTACTGCTGCAAGGATTTTAAGATTTAATAGATTAGATTCTTCAAAAATATCATTTTTACTTTCAATCCCTGCTTTGGCTGGAGCTAGTTTTTTAGGATTAAAAGACGTATTTACTCAATCAACTAGTTTAAATTACTTAGTAATGATTGCAATAACTGCATCATTTTTTTTTTCTTTTGTAACAGTAAAATTTTTTTTGATTTATATTAACAAATTCTCCATGAATGCCTTCGTAATTTATAGAATTATAATAGCATTAATCTTGTTTGCTCTAATTTATTAAGAATATTTTTTTTTAATTAAAGGTAATAGTTGAGATAGCAAAACACCACTTAGAATAAAAAAGCATCCAAGCAAATTATTGATATCTAAAATTTGATCTAAAATATACCAAGCTGCAATAGTTGCAAATACTCCCTCTAAAGAAAATATTATAGCTGCAGGGGCAGGGGTTATATTTTTTTGAGCATAAATTTGTAAAACAAAAGCAAAACCTCCTGATAAAATACCAGCATACAATATAGAGCTTATTTCTTTCATAATATTAATATAAATAAACTCTTCGTAAAAAAATCCTATTGCAAAAGAAAGTAAAGAAACAATAAGGGTTTGAATAGCACCAAGAGTTAAGGGAAGATTATACTTTTTAACAATTATTCCCGTGAAAATTATGTGAGTACTCCAAAATAAAGCTCCAAGAATTACTAAACTATCTCCAAGTCTTACTGTTGCGTCATAAAAGTTTGTTAATAAATAACCTCCAATTAAACACAAAACAACAGATGGCCAAACACTCCAATGAATTGATTTTTTTTTAAATATAAAAATTATAATTGGAACAATTGGGACATAAAAAATTGTGAAAAATGCAGCGTTTGCAACGTCTGTATACAGAAGTGCAACTTGTTGCAAAGCAGAACCCAAAAACAAAGACAAACCAATTAAAATTGAGAGATTGATGAAAGTTTTAATGTCAGATTTAAACTCTGACTTAAATTTTTTTAGCTCAAATATCAAAACTAACGGCGTGATAGCCAAAAAACCGATAAAAAATCTAACTGAATTAAATGTGAATGGGCCAATATTATCCATACCTGTATCTTGAGCAATAAATGTTGTGCCCCAAATAAAAGTACATAACAATGCACTTAATAATGAAGTAGTTTTTGACATGATTTATATTAGACAGCTAGTTTGTAGGCAAAATTTTTACCTAAATTTTCTTTTAAGTCATTATTAAATCGTGCTGCCTCAGCACCATCTATAATTCTATGATCATAAGATAGAGAGATTGGTAACATTATTCTTGTTTGAAATTTTCCATTAATAAAAATTTGCTTTTTTTGTGACTTACCCACTCCTAAGATTGCCACCTCAGGAAAATTTATAATTGGAGTAAAAAATGACCCACCTATTCCACCTAAGCTTGTAATAGTCATAGATCCACCAAATAATTCTTTTTTATCAATTTTAAGATTTCTACAAAGTTCACTAACTTTTTTTAATTCTTCGCTGAGTAGTGAAATTTTTTTGTTATTAGCATTTCTTATTTTTGGAACCATTAAACCATTTGGTGTATCAACAGCAATCCCGATATGAAAATATTTTTTTAATGTCATTTTTCCAGTATCTATTTCATCAATAGATGAATTAAAACTTGGGAAGTTTTTTAAAGATGCGACTAGTGCTTTAATTATAAATGCCAATGGAGTAATTTTAATTTTTTCTCCAGTATACATATCGGTCAGAGAACCTCTGAAATTTTCCATTTCTGTTATATCTGCCTCATCATGATTTGTAACATGGGGTATGGTAGTCCATGAATTAGATAAATAAGTTGAAGATAATTTCTTTACTCT
>JGI26381J51731_1000821_pt1 | contig 15318 bp, 21 predicted proteins | sample SaaInlV_165m_DNA_3_FD_51731 | JGI IMG/M metagenome (IMG submission 51731) | reverse complement strand
ATTTCGTTTAAAAGTGTAGTAATTCTAGGATCTTTTTTTAAATTATCTGTCCCAGGTTGCCCACCATGTAGAATCATCAAATCAAATTTTTCGGAATTAATATTATTAATAGATTCATCCGCAATGATTTTAACCCCTCGTGACCCTTCAATAACCCCATCAACTATGCCAGCGGTAGATACCCTAGCCCCAGATCTCCTGAGTATATCCACTACAGTAATAGTCTCGATTTCTTCAAATCCAGGTGCTATAGGAATAAGTACATTTTTCATTATCTTCTCCTTACAAATTACCTGAGCTTCCATGCTACTGTTTTTTATAAATGAGCCGTTTTTTATTAAAGATAGATATTAATCAGGTTTACTATTATTGATGCAACTAAATTCAATGATAGAATTAAAAAACTGTAATAAAAATATAAGTTTAATTAACTTCTATCGAAAATCATGATTATAGAAGATACCTCAACGTTCACACTACAAAATCGAGAGATGTTTACGGCTATAGCCCCCAGATATGATTTTTTAAATTGGCTGCTTAGTGTGGGGCAAGATAAATACTGGAGAAAACAGGCCGTTGACTTACTTGATCCAATTCGAAGGGATCATATTTTAGATGTTGCTACAGGCACATGCGATATAGTCATAGAAATTGCGAAACGAAATCTTGCAGTTCGAATTTTTGGCATAGATTTTAGTCAGCGTATGCTAGAACTTGGGAAAGCTAAAGTTTCCCGGAATAATTATGATAAATCAATTTCTTTTCAAATAGGAAGCGGTGAACATCTCCCTTTTGCAAATGAAAGTTTTGATGGAGTTGTATGTGCTTTTGGAATAAGAAATTTTGCCAATGTAAAAAGGGGACTGAGAGAGTTTTATCGCGTGCTAAAGCCAGGTGGTAGGATTGTTATTCTTGAGTTCTCCGTACCTCAAAATCAATTCCTCAATGCAGTCTACGAATGTTATTTTAATTTTATTTTACCTAAAATAGGTAACCTTGTATCTGGTCACTCGAATGCATATACTTATCTTCCTGAGTCAGTAGCCCACTTCCCCAACCAAAAAATATTTGTTGAATGGATCGAAAAGACTGGATTTAAAAAAGTGTCTTTCGAAGAGCTTACCTTTGGTATTGTTTCAATTCACCGCGGGTTTAAGGTCGGCTAATGAAGAATGTGAAAAAATATTACCTTTTTTTAAATTATACTTAAAAAGTTTACATCCTTACCTCAAACCCGACCTCCTCTATTTTATCTATTAAATCTTCTGGTGTCCCCTTTTTTTCATCAAATTCCAGAACGACTTGTTTGTTTTCTATATCCACGTCAACGCTGAACACACAATCTAGGCTACCTACTGCTTCTTTTATGGTATCAACGCAATGCTCGCAAGTAATTCCATCAACATTCAGTATTTTAGTCATGGATCTCCCTTTTAAGTAGTTTGTTGGCGTATGGCATTATAATGCGGTATCTCATTCTCTATCTAGAATATTAATGCGTGTGATGGTTAATTTTAAGACACTACAGAATAAAGGTTTACCGGTTTAAAGTGAAAAAAATATTTTTTAACAGGATTAGCGCTCAAGTAATGTGAATATTTGCCGTATTGAACAGTTGCGGGGGAGTATGGAGACTAATCCGCATATTCTCACATTAAATATGTTCTCAACTTAGGACTATAAAAACAATGTGAGCTCAACAACCGTTTTTCTGTTTCATGGAGGAATCAGAACATTGGCTCTACGAATTTTCAATAATCTTGCTTCATATTCTGCCCAACGTTTATTAGGCGAAAACAATAATAAACTTAGCCAGGTATTTTCTCGGATATCTTCAGGGAAGAGGATTCTAAAAAGCTCAGATGACACTGCCGGCCTGATGACCTCCCAATCCCTAAAGTCTGATGTTAGGACTTTGAGACAAGGAGTGCGTAACCTGAATGAAGGTATATCTCTCCTCAAAGTAGGAGATGGAGCTATCAACGAAGAAGTTTCTATTCTTATTCGAATGAGAGAATTATCTCAACAAGCCTCAACTGGTACCATTGGCGCAACCGAGCGTCAATCAACTAATCTTGAATTTGATGCAATGAGGGCTGAATTAAATAGGATTTCAAAGACCACCGAGTTTAATGGAATTAAATTATTAGAGGGTACCTTGTCATCGAAAGCATCAGATCATATATCACTTCAGTTTGGATTGGACTCTAAAGAGGACAACAATATTAATTTAAACAGGGCTGTTAATATTACATCACTAACAGCATTAAGTTTAAAGTTGAACTCTCTTTCTATTGCAACCCAGGATGGTGCAGTGAAAGCAAATAAACAGATAGATGAAACTATAACTAACTTAAATACAATTAGAGGACGACTGGGTTCTACGCAAAATAGACTTGAAAGGTCTTTAAATAATATACTTACGACTGCAGAAAATTTAACTGCAGCTGATTCAACAATAAGTGACGCTGACATGGCATCAGAATTCGCTCACTTAACTAAACAACAGATCTTAGTCCAATCATCTTCTTCAATGGTTGGGCAGGCAAACTTGTTTCCACAGGGTGTAATACAACTTCTACCATCATAAAGGCAAAGCAATGAACAAACTAAACATAGTTCTAAAAATAAATGAAATAAATTCTACAAGCCAAAAGTTAACTTCAAAGTCAGTCAAAAGTACTGACAGCGGTAGTAGGAATGAAACTAAGGCTGATCGGATTTCGTTGTCCAAAACATACAAAGGAAAATCTTCAAAAAATAATAAAGGTATAGTTTCTGATGTTCGATATGATCTAGTGAAAAAATATCGTGAGATTCTAGCTGATGGTTCTTACCAGATAAAATCATCTGAATTGGCAGATAAAATTGTTCAGAAAGTAAAAGAAAACAAGAATATGATTCTTTTATGAAAAATTAAATTGTTTTAATCTGATTTAAGTTCTTGAAGTTTCCTGCTTCGTTAAATTTTCCCTCCCAGCGTTTTCCTAATTTATTCAATCTCAAATCAACTTTTTCTATACATTTTAATACTTTTGACTCTGCGAGTATTTTGACTCCCAACCTAGTAATTCCATTATTTCGCAAATCCAAATTACGTAGTTTACTTAATAAAGGCGATAGGGCTATTGCCTCAACTCCCTCATCGCCAATAAAATTTTTTCGCAGATCTAACACCTCAATATCCTTTATCGCTGTATACTGACACAAGTAAATACATTCGATGGCTGATACTTCCATTTTAGGCATTTGTAAAATATGGGGATTTACAGATAGTCGATTTTTCACAAACTCTTCAAAAAGAGTGATTTTTCGAAATCCACTTATTTTAAGTTTTTTATCTATAGTTTGGTTAATCTCATCTAAATTGCCGTTGGTTGTGTAAAATAGATTAAGGATCATCTCTCTATTTAATTCACTTTGATCTAGATTGTTTTCATTCATAACTGATCACTTGGTTATATATATGTGTTTCCTGAAAAAATGTGGAGCGCTCCTGAGAATAGAGCGAAGTCTGTAAAGCCAACTCTGCGAAACTAAAGTTGATTATCCTTTCTTTAGCGAACTTCCAGAACTACTGTCCCACTTTATAGTGTCAGGACTTGACAGATGTTTTGCCTCAGCAACCCATTGACTAAAGCCAGCATTAATTTTAAGAATTCGAACACACGGATTTATACCATGCGACCCAGCAACATGCGAATAGAGGTCTTGCAAATCTTTTAGGAATACACCCTGCTCCGATTTATACCGGTCCTGTGCTTCAGCAATATTGGCAAGTGTTGCCTCTGCAAGAGCATTGTAAGCAAAAACATTTTTTTTGAGGTCATTAAAATCGACCATAAACTGTACGTACCCCCACACAGCTAATGGCAGGATAGACAGTGATAGTGCTGTGACTTTCCAAGGCTTTTTATCAATGATAATACCAATTATAAACAATCCAAAGCATAAGAATAAGGAATATCGAGAGACCTCATCAAAATAAGAGAGTGGCTTGATTGAGTCTCCGCAATCACTAGCACCGATTATGCCTGGGAACAAGAAAATAGTTAGNAATAAAANTANAGAGTAGTTATATTTTTTTTTAATTANCATATTAGATTTTTAAATTTTAATAGAATTACAACNCTTCACAAATATTATGAGATAAGATAATATAACCGATTAGTTGGTCGTTATAAATAATTTAATGTTTCGAGGTAGTAGTGNANAANAAAAAATCAGGAAGTCCTAAGAATAGGTTTTTGGATAGCCAAGATGGNACGATTACCGATAATGATACAGGATTGCNTTGGTGTCAGAAAGATTCATTTCAAATCTATCAAGACTGGTTGACCTTTCAAGAGGCCATAAGTTGGGTGGATGAAATCAACAAAAAAGACTTCTTGGGTTTTCATGATTGGCGTATCCCAGAAAAAGATGAAATAGAAANGTTGTTTCTTGTAGACAATACGATTCTAGGACGTTCCAANCAGGAACTCCATATTGATNCGGTTTTTGAGCCAGGTGGTGGAAATGGTTCTTGGTGTATGCCNTTTGATCAACAAGCNGCATTTTACTTCTCATATTCCAGTGGTATTTCCCAACAGTTTGACCAGGATTTTTCTCAAGGATACTTAAGACCTGTTAGACTTTATCAAGACTAGTTTGTTTTGACGGATTTTTATCACGCTTGATGCATGAAACAATTTTAGGCATTTCCTTAAGGGGAGACATCATTTGATTAATGGTTGTACCACTTTCATCATAACTAATTGAAGCTATTTGATATCTTTTGTTATCAATTGAAATACCTAGTAATTGTGCGATAGCTGCATGTAAAGCCTCCAATTCCANATGTAAAAGAAACTGATCTTCGTCAGATTCAAGGCAAAAAAAATCAAGCAGTTTATTGATTTCCAAACGTAATAGTTCTTCCGCAGGCTTTCCTCTACAGTATTCAAGAAATCCAGTACCGCCACCAATTCCTTTGTTGCAAGAGATTTTAGAAAATGTGAAATCAATCAGGCAGTCATTTTTATCAAGATGTACTGTGATTTCTGCTGTTGTGTCCTTACAAGGCATAGTAAATTCGAATTATATGTTTATTATAGAAAATTCATGCTGATATCGGAAGCCTTGGGTGAATGAGTAAGTGCTCCAATGGAAATATAGTCAATATTTACTTTAGAAAGCATGCTCAATTGGTCAATCGATATAGAACCTGAAACCTCTGTGCGCGCCCTGCCATCAATTATATGAACTGCTTTTTTTATATTTTCTATGGACATGTTATCGAGCATAATAATATCACTCTTAGCTTCAATAGCCTCCCTCACCTCAGCAATCGTAGTAGTTTCAACTTCGATTTGAATAGAATTATTATGACTTTCTTTTACTTTGTTTACGGCATGAATAATTCCACCTGAAGCCTTGATGTGGTTATCTTTTATAAGAATTGCATCATACAGTCCAAAACGATGATTCTTCCCCCCCCCGCATGAAACAGCATATTTTTCAAATGAACGAAGTCCAGGGGTTGTTTTCCGTGTATCCAATATCTGAATTGGGTCGGCTTTTTTAGCGTATTGATTTGTTAAAGAAGCGATACCGCTAAGTCGCTGAAGAATATTTAGAGCGACTCTTTCCCCTTCTAAGAGAGCTACCCCATTAGCCTTGATGCCTAAAATTTTAGTGTTACTCTTTATGTCGTCACCATCACTAAAGCAATCATCTAAAAAACTAGCATCAGGATCTAATTGGGAAAAAACGGATTTAAAAATATACAATCCACATAAAATAATATTTTCTCGTGTCATAATTTCAGCCACATAAATAGCATCAGATGACACAATTGACCGAGTAGTAATATCGCCTAAACCAATATCCTCGTCGAGCCCAATTGTAATGAGATTGTCTATTTGCTCTTTACTAGGCACTTTATTCCCAGGAATTATTTTCATGGTTAGATTAATTTTTCCAGGATCTCATTGGCCCCCATTTTTAAAAGTCTGGACCCAAGTTCTTGACCAATATTAATAGCATCATAAACAGGTCCAGTATTTTCTGACGTATAGATAGTTTCTCCATCTAGGCTGGCAACTAGTCCCTTAAGTGAAATTAAGTTATTCTCAATTTTAGCATATGCACCGATCGGCACTTGACATCCGCCATCTAACCTACCAACCAATGCTCTCTCAGCTGTAACTGCATAATTTGTATGTTTATGATTTAAAGTCGATATAAAATCATAGGTCTTGGTATCATCAAGACGAGTTTCTATCCCCAGGGCACCCTGCCCCATCGCCGGCAACAAAATTTCTTCGGATATCTCTTCAGTTATATGACTAGTCCAACCTAATCTATTTAGCCCCGCTGATGCTAATATGATTGCGTCATAATTGCCTGTTTTTACTTTTCTAAGCCTAGTATCTACGTTACCTCTAAGAGGATGTATTTTAAAGTCGACTCTATATTTTAACAACTGTGATGATCGCCGTAGACTACTCGTTCCAATAGTTGCCCCCTGTGGAAGATTAACTAATCTCTCACCATTTTTTGAAATCAACGCATCCAACGGGGATTCACGTTTAGTAATAACCGAAACCACTAACTCTGCTGGAATCTCCATGGGAACATCCTTCATACTGTGAACTGCTAGATCAACTTCTTTAGCCAACAGTGCTTCTTCAATTTCTTTAACGAATAAACCCTTTCCTCCTATTTTTGCCAGTGGAACATCCTGAATTTTATCTCCGCTAGTTGTAATAACACGGATATTAATATCTACATTAGAGTGTAAACGTTCTAATTCGGCTTTAACCCAGTTTGCTTGCCAGAGTGCTAATTGACTTCCTCTGCTTCCTATAACAATTTTGTGAACTTTCATTTAATCATCTAGATGAAAAAGGTGCCGAATAGCCTTAAGGTATACATGGCCATCTTCAGATTGGGTTTTTTGTTTTAATTTTATGGTGGGTTTATGTAATATTTTATTAACCATTGAACTACTCATTTGGCGAAGTAGTTGTTTGTCATTTTCTGAGAGGTGAGAAATTTTCTTTAAGGTTTTTTCTATCTCTTGTTTGCGAATATTTTCTGCCTTTTTACGAATTTCAACTATTGTAGGGACAGCATCCAGAGCGCCAACCCAATTATTAAACTTAGTAACCTCCTGACTGATAAAATTCATAGCATTTTCAGCCTCTTTTTCTCTCTCCTTAATATTTGCAGATACCACTACATGTAGATCATCAATATCGTATAAGTATACATTTTCTAAATCGTTCACATCAGGCTCTATATCTCGCGGAACCGCAATATCGATAAAAAAGATAGGTTTGTTTTTTCGCTCGTGAATTGCTTTTTCAACAATTTCTTTTTTAATGATGAAATTTGGTGCTGAAGTAGAGGTGATGACTATATCAGCACGATGCAGTTCATTTTTAAAAGCCTCAAAATCTAAGGCGGATCCATTGAGCGTTCTGGCTAAATTAGCTGCACGCTCATAGGTTCTACTCGTAACATAAACAGTCTTAACTCCATATGAGATCAAATGCTTTGCTGCAAGTTCCGCCATTTCTCCAGTCCCAACTAGCATCACTGTGTGGTTTTCTAAATCATCAAATATTTTCTGCGCAAGTTCTACAGCTGCTGAACTAATTACACTTCGTTCGGCAATACCTGTTTCCTCACGCACTTTTTTAGCAATACTAAATGCTTTTTCGAAGAGTTGGTTTAGAACAAGTCCTGTAGACCTGAGATCTCTTGCCAAACTATATGCTTCTTTTACTTGACCAAGAATTTGGGCTTCGCCTAATATCATTGAATCCAAGGAAGAAGAAACACGAAACAAGTGCTCTACCGCTTCTTTGTTTCTGTAGCTATAAAAGTGATCTTCTAGTTCAAGTAATGATAAACCATGGAAGTCGCAGATAAATTGCTTGATGGATTTAATTGCAGAGTCTTGACAATTTGCTCGCGCGTAAATTTCAACCCGGTTACAAGTAGATAATATGGTATGTTCTATTATGTCAGGAAAATTAAAAAGGTGATCAACAGATTCCTCAATCTTACCTTTTGTGAAAGCAAGTTTCTCACGAATCTCAACGGGAGTTGTCTTATGATTCACGCCAACAAGTATAAGGTTTACTTCAGCCATTGCTACACCACGTGGAAGAAATAAGAAAAAATTATAGCGACAAACCCAAGAATAGCACCTTGAGCAGCTTTTTTACCGCGCCATCCTACTAGAAGCCTTCCAAAAAAAACACAGCAATAAATCAACCAAACAGCTATAAGAGGCCAGGTTCTCATTATATCCCATGAAAATAATGATTCATCTGATTTGACATTCCAGATAGATCCAGTCATAAAGCCGAGAGTGAATAGAGGAAACCCAATAGCAATGACTTTGCAATTCAAATTATCTAGAACTTCAAGTGATGGCATTCTAAAGTACATAACACCAAGTTTTTTATTTTTCACTTGGTTTTCCTGAATAAGATACATTACAGCGGCACCAAACGCGATTGCGAATGCTGCATAGCCAATAATGGATAGCGTGCGGTGCATCGTTAACCAGAACATAGTTGCTGATTCGTCTATTAACGAATATTCTCGCGATTGAAATGCTGAATATAAAAAAATTAAAAATACAATCGGAATAACAAAAGCACCTAAGTCTTTTATCTTGTATTTCCATTCAGTAATAAAAAAAATAACAACTATAACCCATGCAAAAAATGACGTGATTTCAAAGCCCGTTGTATATGGACCGTGGCCTGTTTCCATTGAACGGAGACCTATCGTGATTGTGTGAAAAAATAGTCCCAACCCAAGAGAAAAAAAAGAAACTGATTTTACTAAAGGCTTCCGGTTAACCAAGTAGAATGTGTGCCCAAGCATCGTAAGGAGATAGATAAGCAGAGTAGTATTAAATGTAATATTTGCCATAAAATGGGACCCTAGCAAGTGATACAAAATGGCCCTGTCACGGTGATGCTACAAAAATTGAGATACGATGAAATCATCGTAACATTTTGTATTAATGGATTCAACAAGCCCTAAAAGGATGGCCAGGAGTGGAATTGAAAGTTGATATTTTACGGTGTTTACACGAAGACTTTGAGCTCTTTTTAAGATGCTATTTATTTTTCATTTTCTTTGTTTTTAAGTATATCCTTAAGCTCTACCATGAATTCATTTACGTCTTTAAATGACCTATATACAGAGGCGAATCTAACATAAGCCACATCATCTAGGTTGTAGAGTTCTTTGATTATTTTTTCTCCAGCGATAACTGCCGAAATTTCTTTATCTCCTAAATCCTGACAGTATTGCTCAACATTATCTACTAGCATTTCCATTTGTTTGATACTAACCGGTCTTTTTTGGCAGGCTTTCTTAATCCCTGACAATATTTTTTCGCGATCAAANTCTTCCCTACGACCGTCTTTCTTAATAATAAAGGGGAGGGTTTTTTCAACACGTTCATAGGTTGTAAAACGCTCGTTACAGCTAAGGCATTCACGCCGCCTGCGTGTACTATTGCCCTCTTTGTTTAAACGAGAATCAATAACTCGATTTTCAAGGTTTGTGCAGGAAGGACATTTCATTTTTAACTAATCTTTATTAGTAAGTTCTGCGTAAAGTGGAAACTGTTCGCAAAACCCTCTAATATTTGCTCGAGTTTTATTATGGAATGAAGGTTCATCTATATGCTCTAGAGTTTGAACAATCATATCAGCAATCATATCCATTTCCCTGTTTTTCATACCCCGTGTAGTAAGCGCAGGTGTTCCTATACGAATTCCAGAGGTAACAAACGGGCTTCTCGTTTCAAAAGGAACGGTATTTTTGTTAACAGTTATCCCTGCTAAATCAAGAGCTTCTTCAGCAGCTTTTCCTGTAATATTTTTATTAGATAAGTCTACTAATATTAAGTGAGTGTCAGTACCACCACTCACTATTTTAAATCCAGCGGAAGCTAAGGATCCTGACAAACATTTCGCATTTGAAACAACTTGTTTTTGGTAGGATATAAAGTCACTTTCGAGAGCTTCTTTGAAGGCGACTGCTTTAGCAGCAATCACATGCATGAGAGGCCCCCCCTGAATACCAGGGAAAATTTTTTTATTTACATCCTTAGCGTATTTTTCTTTGCATAAAATCATACCACCACGTGGGCCACGCAGGGTTTTGTGGGTGGTAGTCGTCACGAATTCTGAATAAGGAATCGGAGAGGGATATAGTCCGGCAGCAACTAAGCCTGCTGGATGCGCAATATCAGTCATAATTTTAGCGCCAACCTCATCTGCTATTTCTCGAAATTTTAAAGCATCAATAATTCTTGAATAGGCACTACCACCAACAATAATTAACTTTGGTTTATGTTTTTTCGCAAGCTCTAATACCTGTTCATAATCTATCAACCCAGTGTCTTGGTGCACACCATACGGAACAACTTGATACGTATACCCAGAAAAATTAACTGGGCAACCNTGGGTCAAGTGACCACCATGGGACAAATTCATGCCTAAAATGGTGTCTCCTGGTTGAAGTAATGTATGGTAAACCGCCATATTAGCTTGTGAGCCCGAATGTGGTTGAACATTGGCGTGCTCTGCATTAAACAGCTTTTTTGCACGTTCTATGGCTAGGTTTTCGGCGATATCCACATGCTCACAACCGCCATAGTAACGCTTCCCAGGATATCCTTCAGCATACTTATTAGTTAGAACAGATCCCAACGCCTCCATTACCGTTTTACTTACAAAATTTTCTGAGGCGATCATTTCAAGGGTATAAGCCTCTCGCTCAAGCTCACCTTTGACAGCATCTGATATTTCAGGATCGAATTCCTCTAGCACAATAACTTTCTCCTTATATTTTATTGGATTTATCTAATTGGTTAATTTTATCAAGACGTTTCTGGTGACGTCCGCCATCAAAAGGTGTGTTGAGCCAAACACTTACTATTTCTCTAGCTAAACCATGACCGACAATACGCCCACCCATAATCAAAATATTCGAATCATTATGTTCACGGCATAGCTTTGCTGTGTATAGGTCTGAACATAAAGTTCCCCTGATACCAGGAAAACGGTTAACAACTATGGACATACCAATCCCTGTACCACAAATAAGAATTCCTCGAGAACCAGTATTTTGGGTCACAACTTGNGCGATTCGAATACCATAATCTGGGTAATCAACCGATTTTTGNTTTTTAGGTCCCATGTCTTTAACCTNGTAGCCTAATTCATTAAGAAATGAAACGATATCAAGCTTAAGAGAAAAACCACCATGNTCAGAAGCTATTGAAATTAAATCCATAAAAATATTTACTAATNAATATTAATAAGTGGTGCAGTATTAGCTTATAAAACACCGGTCAGGAGAAACTTATTTTTTTTGGGGAAGAAACACAAAAATAAAAACTAAATAATGGGACAAAGCAAAGATGCAAGGGAGAAAATTGCTATCTGATAGTAAATAAATCCCTTATTCTTGTCAACCACAGCGATTTCATCCTCCTCAATTAACTATTTTTTATGAGGTTAAAAAAGATATAATAACACTAATTAATTTATTCAACTGTCGTTAATTCTAAAATGTGGAAAAATATATTTATTGAATCTTGTCTATTATCCGCCTTGATATTTGGCGGGTTCTATATACAGTCAAACATAATCAAGAGTGAAATTAAATCGTCAGACCGAGTTATCAATGAATCATTAGCCCATAAAAGACTAATGCATATCAGTGGCGGTATTTATCCAGAACTAACTATAACCAATGAACACCTTAGTGGAGTAAAAACAAAACTTTCAATCGGACACATGTCCGGGAAAGAACAGTTTTCAACGACCAAAGAACCTTAGCTTTAAGGGCACCACATCTTTTTAGAGACTATTAATATTGCATACAAATGGCAATAGTTGCTGCGCTACATGGTCGGTTCGCGCCACAATAGTCACCTTAAGTGTTTACCACTTGCTTGTCCTTCCAGGGAAAAATATCTTTTTCCACACGAACCCATGGCCACTTAAGTATGCCGATAGCATCTATTTTTTCTTGATTATTTTGTTCGCGTTACACAGATCAAATCTCAAGGAATTAGGTTTTTCTGTAAAAGGTTTAAAAAGGAGTTTGTTTATAGGAAGTGCGTCTGGAGGAGTCTTAGTTTTCAGCCTATTTCTATTAGATTTATGTATAGACTCAACGGGTATGGCCAATCACGATTTGTTCAAAAATCAACCGAACCTCACTATTTCATCAGAAAAGAATTCTATCATTGAATACGCAGGTTTGGTTTTAGTGATTCCTTTAATAGAGCAAATATTTTTTACTGGGATTATATACCAATCAATACATAAAAAAACCAGCCCAATCCTTGCAATATATGCCTCAGGAATTATTTATTCTTTAGCTGGGTATAAATTAAGTTTAGGATCTTTTGGATTAGGATTCACAACCAGTTTCCTGTTTAAAACAACGAAAACAATCTATGCTTCCATCATTTTTCATGTAAGTTGTGCTGTGGGGGAAATCATGATCAAAACTATTTACCCGAGGTTGAACACTTTTCTTGGTTTTTTGTTTTAGTCTTTATGTGCTTATTCTTTAACAATAATTTTTTTAACCATGACTTTATTTTTTGTTTTTGGAGACGTCTTTCCCTGTCTAGCATTTTTACGGGCCTGTTTCTCAGCCTCCATTCGTCTTAAGATTAATTCTCGTTGCTTGGGATCTTCAAACCAAGTTGAAATAATAACTCCAAACTCATAAAGTCCGTATAAGGGAAAACCAAGCAAAACCTGGGTAATAATATCAGGAGGGGTTAAAACAGAGGCAAGCAAAAAGCATCCAAGGAACGCCCATTTTCGGTACATCTTCATTTGGACCGTATTAGTTACTCCAAACTTAGTAAGTAATACCATTAATAGAGGTGTTTGGAAAGCAAAGGCAAATGCTAGTATAAGTTTTACAATAAAATTAAAATAAAGTTGGATGGTGACCTGCATTGTCCAAAATTTAGATCCATAGCCAAGGAGAAACTTCAACCCAAGTGGTAATACAAGGAAATAGCAAAAAATCCCCCCAAAAACGAAAAAAAACGTACCCGCAAGGACAAACATAGAGGTAATTTTCTTTTCTTTGACTTTTAGTCCAGGGGCTATAAAAAACCAAATATGATAGAGAATAAATGGCATGGATATGAACATTGACCCCATAAAAGCAACCTTCATATGGGTGAAAAAAACTTCAGTCGGGGAAATATAAATTAGTTCATTACGATACTTCGATGGAAGGGGATCTTGTAGCCAGAGAAGTAGGAAATCTATAAAATAAAAACACAAACCAAAAAAAAGACCAACAACGATACCGACAAGCACCAATCGATCACGAATTTCGATAAGATGGTGGCTGATAGGTATTTTTTCAGTAAAGTTTACGTTTTTAACCACTGTATAAACAAATTTCTAGTAAAAAAAGCCTCGACATACATCGACGTGACTATAAAAAAATACAAAATAAATCTAAAATAAAGATCTAGCTAGGTATTTGGTGAGATATTAGAATTATATTACTGAAAATAAACTAGAAATTCAATAATCAATTAAAGAACTAAGGGTGGACATATTGTGGCAATTTTTTAATAAATTGATCGGATGATAAAAATATTACATAATGTTAAAAGTTTTCATAGAATTTCTAGTGACTTTACTGTGCAATCTGTAACCTCTTAATCTTGGTAGACCCATATGGAAATGAAAGGTCATATCATTTCGGGAGTTAAGGTTATAAATATAGTTGAAGAAAATGCCGCCAGCATTGAAAAAATGGCTAATAAAATGATTGCTGATCTTCATATAAAAAAAATAAAAATACTTGACCTTCAAGTAACCGGGGATAATCTTATACTTGTGTTAGGTGAAAAAGGATGATTTTGTTATCATAAATTTTTAATTAGAAAAAACCTCGTTCTGATTTTCATTTTTTTAAAGTTCTTTTCTAGGGGTATTTTTTCGCGGAATTTTAACGTTTCAATCAATGCACATCGAATAACACCATTCAAACTAAAAAAAAATATTTACTAAAAGACCAATGAGACTTAAGAAAGAATTTATTGAGAAAATTTCAAAAAAAATTATTGAATCATTGCTTAGCAAAAATTTAATTATTTGGGATGGCAGTGTTGATAAGTTAGAGTCTATAATCAGTGGAATTATTGTAGAGGACCTGATGATTGAAGACTATCTAAATGAAGAAGTTAAAGAATTATTAGATTCAAGGACTGATGAATATGATCGCAGTATGATGGATTATGGAAGAGTTTTCCAAATGGTAAAATCTAAATTGGCCCGTGAGCGTGGATTAATATTTTAATCAAGGTATAACTGTGAAGATCAGCAGAGAAAAAGTTAACCACATTAGTAAAATAATTATTAATGCCCTTGAGAAAAGGGAAGATTTTGATTATAAGGCAGAATTAAACGAAATCCGTCTTGAAATAACTCATGTTATGAACGAATATTTGAAGATTGAAGACCAAGCAGATGAAAATGCCCGTAAGGTATGCGCGTCTTACTCCCGCAAACTACGTGAAGGTACGGATGAGTGGGATATTCTCTATAACAAGCACTATGTAGAACACCTGTCCAAGCGCGGTCTATAATAATTAGACTATATTTCTAATGTCCACGCAGCTTTTAATGCCTCGTCGTAAACTTTTTTAATTGGAATTTCTTTTTTAAGAGCGATTTTTCTACAGTCTTCATATTCAGGAGAAATAGTTCTTGTCTTTTCATCAAGTCCTCCTATTTTCACGCGCACCTTTCCAAAAACGGTCATAATCATTTTATGTTTACGCGGTAAAACCACACGATCGACATCATAATGTCTAACACCAAGGGTCGACGTTTTCTCCAGTAAAACTTGTACCACCGAATCAAAGTCCTCTTTAGAAGTTATCACCGATAAAAGTATTCCAGGTCTGTTTTTTTTCATATTTATCGGCGTGAAAAAAACATCAACTGCACCAACTTTAAACAATTGATCTATAACATAATCATAAAACTCTGGGTTCATATCATCAATATTTGTTTCTATTACCTTCATTGATCCGTGATGACCTGACTTTTTACTCACTCCAAGTACAACGCGAAGGAGATTAGGAATTTTTTTTATTTCATGAGTGCCTGCACCATAACCGGTATTTAGCACCTCCATATTGGGTAAAGATCCATATTTTTCCGCGAAATGTCCGATAAATGCAGCACCCGTAGGAGTAGTCAATTCTTTTTCAACTCCGCTGGAATAACAGGGAAT
>JGI26381J51731_1000794_pt1 | contig 15665 bp, 15 predicted proteins | sample SaaInlV_165m_DNA_3_FD_51731 | JGI IMG/M metagenome (IMG submission 51731) | reverse complement strand
TAGTTCTAATATTCTTGATGGAGACACCGATAGCAGCAATGATCTTACAGCTGATAGTGGGACAGTTTATATTGCAGATGCAGAATTATTTGGCAGTGCTAGTAATGCACTTGAAGTTTCTGCGTCTTCCACCAACACAAGTGGAGTAACAGCTATAACTGTAACCAGCACTGCTGACACTACACTCAGTGGATCCACCGAAACAATTGGTGATACCTCAGTTGGTCAAACAGTTAGCATTGCAAGCGGGTTGGATAAAAGTGTTTCAAAAACAATTCTCACACCGTCAGGAACAGCATCTAAGAATATATCACAATCAATTAATACAGGATCTGCTGGGCCAGGGCCTATTGTCGTAGATGTGTTTTCTGAAAGCTTCGAACTAATTAAAGTAGAAGGAGGAAGTCCAGACCTGGCTTCCTCAATTGAGAAAATGGATAATGTTTGGTCTGGAGAATCTAAAACTCCAACCAACACATCAAACGGGCAAAGCACCTCTACCGAGGAAGAAGATTAATAGATTAAAAATCTCCATCTTTGATTCTAAATACATCAGGATTCTCTGGCTTTTCTATGTATGAAAGAGTAAGCGCTATATTATCCCCAACTTTCCCGTCCTTGTTTTTGGGATTATTTAATAATAAACGTGCCGCCCTGCCCTTTTGATCTTTACCTTGAAAAACCAAGATAGTCCCTTCTCCAAGCTGAGCATTTAAAGCAAATCCATTTTTACGATATCTTTTCTGAGCAAAATAATTTCGTAATTGATTTGCAGTCGAAACAACTTTCTCAGCTTTAGGTTTCTTCTCAACAGGCCTTCCCCAAACAACATTTACATGAATTAATTTTTTCGACTTATATCCAAGGATATAAAAAACCTTAGAGGATCCACTCCCAGCTAACAAGTCTTTAACATTTATGGAAAGAGTAATTGTTTTTTCGTTAGAATTCACAACACGAGAAACACCCTTACCTTTAATTTTAAAATCTTTTTTAACTGCCTTGAGCACAGCGCTTTCATTAAACCCAAATTTTGCAGAACGAAAACCATCAATATTAGCCCATTCTTGAGAGGTGCCGGTGTCAAGAGATTTGGCTGCTTCCGCGACTGTTAAAAATAAAGTTAGGCTAACTAAAAATAAAGCAACCTCCAATAATTGTTTTATTGATTTGACTCTAGGCATCGACATCTTCTCCTGTGGTATAAAAAATATACTTTATAAAGTCTACAAAAAACAAACCTGCAACCAACTAACCTTTTACTTCACTAAAGGAATTTCCTTTTCTCCTTCATCGTAAAACTCCTTCAATATTTCTTCCTGAGTCTCACGATCCACGGCCGCATATATACGAATCACATCAAATTGCCTGGTTTGCTGGGTGCGAATCAACTGCATACGCATAAGCTCTAAAATGGCTAAAAAAGTAACTATCACTTCTTGCTTTGTATTAAGAGTCGTAAAAAATGAATCGAAGGTAACGCTCTCAGACGCATTTAATATTTCTAAAATACCACCAATACGATCAGAAACCGAAAGAGTAGTAACTTTAATCTCATAATTTTTTTTGAAAGATTTTTCTTTGAGAACNTTTTGAAATGCGGTTAACAGATCGAATACNTTAGCCTCAATCAACAATTCTTGTTCAGAGTTGTCCAACACGACTTCACCNGTGCGGGTAAATAGTTGTTGCTGGTTATATTCCTTTTGCCTCAACTCAAATGCCGCTTCCTTATAACGCTGATATTCAAGCAGGCGACGCACCAGNTCTGCACGCGGATCCTCTCCTGCNGCGGCTAATGCATCCTCTTCGGTTTCCGGAGTTGGAAGAAGTGTTCTGGATTTTATTTTTGCAAGCTCAGCAGCCATGACCAAGTACTCACCTACCATTTTGTGCGGGTAAATAGTTGTTGCTGGTTATATTCCTTTTGCCTCAACTCAAATGCCGCTTCCTTATAACGCTGATATTCAAGCAGGCGACGCACCAGCTCTGCACGCGGATCCTCTCCTGCNGCGGCTAATGCATCCTCTTCGGTTTCCGGAGTTGGAAGAAGTGTTCTGGATTTTATTTTTGCAAGNTCAGCAGCCATGACCAAGTACTCACCTACCATTTCCAAGTTTATTTCACTTAAAAGGTCAAGGTAGGTCAAATATTGTCTGGTGACTTCTGCAATGGGAATGTCATAGACATCCATTTTCTGCTCTTTAATAAGATGGAGCAGCAGATCTAAAGGNCCTTCAAAAACATCTAGGTTACATTGATAGTTCATAAAATCACATCACTTCATATANNTGAGAAAAAATTATCATCCAAAGCGCCTAATTGAAATTATAATTTNTCATNAAATCAAACCAAAAAATCACAAGTCGCCCCAACGATTTTGAAGAATAGAAATCGCAGCAAGAGGAGCCGTAACTGTTCTTAACAAACGTGGCCCTAGTGAAACTGACTGAAACCCATATTTTCTTGAGATCTCAACTTCCGTAGAGGAAAAACCTCCTTCAGGCCCAATAAGAATCGCTACAGAATTAAGTTGATCGCTATGTAACAAATCCTTAATCCGTAGTGATAGTTCTTCTTCCCAAAAAATAAGCTTTAGATCGGATTCACGATTAACAAGGCAAAAATCTTTAACTGTGGTTGATTTAGGTCCAATATCAGGAACTCTACTCCTTCCACATTGTTTGGATGCTTCTCTAGCAATTCTACTCCACCGATCTATTTTTTTNGCNGCATCCTCTGGAGATAATTTTGTTATACATCGACTTGCACTAACTGGCACAACTTTATCAACTCCCAATTCAACTGACTTACGCACAATACCATCAAAACCGGTTCCCTTCACCATTCCCTGCCCTAGGCAGATCCTTAAGGGGGACTCACAATTACTCGCATCTTCTTTTAAAAAAATGGTACTTTCAATTAGATCCCGCCCAACAACCGTAAGGTTAACTGTATAACAATTCCCTAGACCATCTAAAACCTGAACGCGATCTCCTCCCTTAAGGCGAAGCACTGTACGTATATGCGGTACGTCAGTACCTCGTAAAATCACTTTATCATCTGTAATATTTTCAGGTGCAGTAAAAAACCGGTGCATATTTAATTTGCAATTTCAAGGGTTTCTATCACAAGTAACTCTGACAAACTAGTGATTTGGTAGTGTGGNGTAATATTTTCGACTAATTCAGAGAGATCGCGATTCAACCAAGCTGTCTGCATTCCTACCGACTGAGCCCCCATCACATCAGTTTTCAAGTCATCGCCAACAAAAAGAATATTTTCTGCNTCTAAATTNAANNTTGAAATCGCTGCATTGAAGATAGATGGATGAGGTTTACGATAAGGTGTACTTGAAGAAAAAATTGCAAACTCAAAATATGTACTTAATCCTGTCCGACACAACTCCTCCTCTTTAATAAATTGAGGGTTAGTGGTATTGGATATGATACCCATGCGTATTCCTGATTCTTTGAAGTATTTCAAGGTGCCCATCACATCAGGNTAAACCCGCCTGACGCCATGAATAACTTTATAATAAACCGTTAATATATCTTTCCAAGAGGATCTTTTCTCAATCTCAATACCATGTTTAAAAAAAAGATACCGCAAAACTATTTCAAAATTTGCCTCCCGGTGAGTTTGACGTGATTCTTTAATCAACCCATAAAAAAGGTCTTGGTACTCACTAAAAATTAATTCAAATTCTGGCAATTTAACATCTTTTTTTTTTAAAAAATTCATCAACTCTAAAAAAGCCACCCGGTCATCCTCACGAACCAAATCAACCAGTGTGTAGGCCCAATCAAACAATATCGCTTTATATGGAAAATTCAATAGAAGGGTGTGCTTTCAAAATTGAGTAGGCAGTAAGAATAAACATCATACCAAATAACTATTTGACAAATAAAGGTATATATCTAAAGGTCCAATAAAAAAATTAATAATGTTAAATTGATTTTATAATAGAATGGATTTAGTTATTTCTAATCAAAATATTACGATAAGGCATAGATCTATAAAAAATAACCCCTGGAGCTAACGTAGGCTTTATTTTGCACGGATGACAATTCCATTGATCATTACTTTATATTTCATGGACATATGTCGCTAAAGAACTAAGCTAATACCACAAAAGATAAAGATTCTTCATTAAACCAAAGTGCGTGAGACTAAAATTTAAACTACTATTAGATTCTCTAAACTATTCTCAGTATGACAAAGAACATCTGGATTTCATCTGCTTGGCTAAGCGTGTAAATTGTAAAAAATGAATAAAAAAAATCTAACATTTACTCTTACGATCACTTTTTTGTTATTTTTTGGTAGCCCTTCAATTGCCGTGATTGATGAATACCAAGATGCTGTGGATGCTTACAATAGAGAAGATTATAAAACTTCGTACCAGTTAATGATTCCATTGGCTGACAAAGGATTTGCTCAAGCTCAATACAACTTAGGGGTAATGTACGAAAAGGGAAATGGGGTCAAGCAAAATCATAGAAAAGCAAAGAAATGGTTTAGTCTTGCGGCAGACCAAGATCATGCAAAAGCAGTAGAAAAATTAAATTCACTCTCAAAGGAAAAGGTTATAAATAAATCGAAAGATACTCATAAAGGGTTGGCTGATAATTCTTTTAACCTAAATGCTGAGAACTTTCAAGATGGACTAAATCCATTGAACAAGGATGATTATAAGACCGCGCATCAGTTGCTTTTACAGTTAGCAGAACAAGGTATTGCTAAAGACCAGTACAACCTGGGACTGATGTACGCGAAAGGAAAGGGTGTTGTAAAAGATTATAGTAAAGCGATTAAATGGTGGACGCTTGCTGCAGAACAAGGCAATGGAAAAGCCCAAACCAATTTAGGGTGGGTGTATGAGAAAGGGAAAGGTGTACCAATAGATGTTGAAAAAGCAACGAAATGGTATCAACTTGCCTCAGACCAAGGGATTGCTAAAGCACAAGACAAATTAAATTTATTCTCAAAGGAAAAGATAGAAAATAAAACGCAAGATTCTCCTAAAGGGTTGACTGACAATTCATTTTATTTAAATGCTAAAAATTTTCAAGACGGACTAAATGCATTTAATAAGGAAGATTTTGAGAGTGCACATCAGTTGTTTTTACAGCTCGCGGAACAAGGTGTTTCTAAAGCTCAGTACAATCTAGGACTGATGTACGCTAAAGGAAAGGGTGTTGTAAAGGATGATAGTAAAGCGATTCAGTGGTGGACCCTTGCTGCAGAACAAGGAGATGGCAAAGCCCAAACCAATTTGGGGTGGGTGTATGAAAAAGGGAAAGGTGTACCAATAGATGCTCAAAAAGCAGCGAAGTGGTATCAACTTGCCGCAGACCAAGGGATTGCTAAAGCGCAAGAAAAACTAGATCTAGTTTTAAATAAAAAAAAGGGGGATTTACAAGAAAATACAATTAGCTCTAACGTTAATCCTGCAGGAACGGATACCAGTAGCACTTTTTCTCAGGGAGATGCTTTTGATGGGGCGCGTTACAGTGAGGAAACATCTACTGGAGACGGCGATTATATCAATGATTCAGATCATTTTCATACTGCTTTAAATGCCTTCAATAAAAATGAATTTGACATAGCATATCAATTATTTTTTGAGCTTGCAGATAAAGGTGTTGCGGAGGCACAAATTAATTTAGGGATGATGTTTGAGAACGGACAAGGAGTTTTGCAAGATTTTAAGGAAGCAGTCCGATGGTATCGACTTGCAGCAGACCAGGGCCTCACCAAAGCCCAAGAAAAATTAAACTTTCTTCTTAAAAACAAACCGCGGGAAAACCCACAATCAAGCTTCATGGAGTCCGAGAACAATCCTGCCAATATCACCTCTGATGACACTCGTAATGACTTAAGCGCATCGGAAAGTTTTCATACTGCTTTAAATGCCTTCAATAAAAATGAATTTGACATCGCATATCAATTATTTTTTGAGCTTGCAGATAAAGGTATTGCGGAGGCACAAATTAATTTAGGGATGATGTATGAGAATGGACAAGGAGTTTCGCAGGATTTTAAGGAAGCAGTCAGATGGTATCGTCTGGCAGCTGACCAAGAACTTACTAAAGCACAATATAATCTAGGTTTGATGCACGCCCAAGGGAAAGGTATAGATAAAGACCCTATACAAGCAAGCAAGTGGTACCGTCTTGCGGCGGACCAAGGTTTAATTCAAGCGCAAACCACCTTAGCGTCAATGTATCATGAAGGGGATGGAGTTTTAAAAAATTACGAGGCGGCTAGTAAGTTGTATCGCCTTGCCGCAGAACAGGGGGATGCTGATGCCCAATATAAGCTGGGGTTAATGTATTCCAATGGGGAAGGAATTTCACAGGACAACAAAGAAGCAACGAAGTGGTTCCAGCTTGCTGTAAAGCAAGGGAACACGTTAGCGCAGGAGAAATTGGATGAGATACTAAATCAAAAAAGCTTGTGGAAAAAGATTAAAGATATATTTTGAATATGCTAGGTGAAATTTCTTCAATGCCAGCCTAACATTCATAAACCTCTACGACTAAAGTTTAATAAACTTTCACCTTACAATATCTATTCCCGTCTCTAAATCATTATCTAAACCATCACTAGCCTCTATTTCACTATTAACCCCATCAATTCCATTTCCCTGTTTTTTACGATGTGATGTAAGGCTACCCATAAACGCATCGTGGCATTTATGACAAATCCACCCTTCACCTGAAAAAATCCAGCACTCACCTTCCACCCAATCTTGGGCATCTTCTTCACTATTAAAACATTCTCCCTTTTGAATACAATCTGAAGCAATTTTCGAAATACACTCGACAGCATATTTTTTTCTCATTTTTATAATATATATTGTAAAGGTTTAATCTGTTTATTTTAATAGCATAGACGAGATATCCTTAGATGGAAAAAAAAACAATCCAACTATTCAGCCTGCTCAGGTTTGGGGAAAACCTTAAAAGAAATTTGAGAGTAATCTACCAATCAGTCTTAGGACTAGATTTTGATAGTTTACGAAGTTCCTGAACTTCTTTACCACTAATACCCAGAAAGTATAGAATAAGTTCTAAGTTTGACTGGTTGATTCCAGCATTAGCATGTTTCTGCACAATTGATTTAGCGTTAAATGCGATACCAAGCCCTGCTCTTGCTAACATATGAATATCATTAGCCCCGTCGCCAACGGCAACAACTTGCTTTAACGAAAACCCTTCCTTTTTTGCAATTGATACAAGAGCACGTTCCTTAGCTCGAGCATCTATAATATCCCCAACAACCCGACCAGAAAGTTTTCCATCTATTATTTCCAGTTGGTTGGAAATTCCATAGTCCAGTTTATAATTACTTTTAATACGGTCTATGAAAAACTGGAACCCGCCACTTACGATTCCAATACGATAACCTAAATACTGTAAAATGCGGACAAGATCTTCGGCGCCAGGAGTAATAGGAATTCGGTCATATAGTTCTTCTAGTTTTAAAACAGAAAGCCCTGCAAGTAATTTTACTCGCTCACAAAGGGCAACATTGAAATCAAGGTCGCCGTTCATAGCGCGTTGTGTGATTTCTTTCATGCGATGACCTACGCCTGCTATTTTACCAAGTTCATCTATTATTTCACATTGCAGAAAAGTCATATCAGCATCAAATACAATCAATCTTTTATTACGTCGAAACATCGTATCCTCTTGCACCGCAATATCGACTGAAAATTTAACCTTAAACTTAACTAAGGCATTTAATATGTCTACCGTAGAGTAATCTTCTTTACTTCCTATAACTACCTCGATCACATGATGGTCACTGTAATCCAATTGTTCGATACGAAGAATATTAATATCACGACTAGAGAACGTTCGGGTAAGGTGATGAAACACTGCTGAAGAGAGACTGGATCCAAGTAATGTGACTACAGAACGATACTTATATGGGGCTTCCGGGCGAAGTCCCTTTTCCCAAGGAAGAATCTGCAAGGCAATACCATTTCTAATCGCCCATTCATCTAAAGATCCCTGTAATCCTGAAATAGAATTAGACTTCCTACTACCTAGCAATAAGGACAAGTTAAGAAGCCCATTAAAAACGAATTGCTTTATATCAAGCACATCCCAATCAAAAGCAACAACGGACTCTAAAACCTCAGCTAGAATACCTGGTCGATCAGTACTTGAAATTTGTATATGAATTTGACAGGGGTTTTCATCTTCCTGCATAGTTTAACCTTGGGGATTATAGCGCCAACCATCCATTTTTTTACAAGTCCAACCATCGTGAACCTGAAAAGTAGAAAGATCATTAAGAGTTTTTGAATTAAATAAATCGTAAATACCCAGACCTTTTATCAGGTTATTTTTGAGATGAAGACGTTTAAGCTTGGTGAGAAACTTTGATTTTGAAAGAAAAGTCAATCCTTCGTCAGTAATACCATTTTGATTCAGATTCAAGTACTGAACATTCTTTAGCAAGTCACATTCGGCTAACTCAATCAAACCAACATCGCCCAATTGATTGTCTGCTAAATCCAACCACGAAACATCTACCATTCTTACAGAAGACCATAAGTAACGAGCAGACTCAGGGGTTAAGGGAATCCCGCTGGCCATCAACTGATTTCCCCTTAAACGGCCTTCATAAATATCTTCAGCGTTATGAATTTCAGTTTTATTCATCATAGATAAAGTCATTTTTAAAATAATCGTTTTAACTTAAAACAAAGAATATCGCAAGTTTGCTCGCAACTCACCTTCAAATAGCTTTTGATTTGAAAACGTACCGACTTCCCTTCATCTCATCAGGTAAATAATCCTGTGCTACCTTATTATCAGGATAGTCGTGAGGGTATTTATAGTCCTTTCCATAACCGTATTTAGCTTTAGCATCGCTATAATGGGTATCTTTTAAGTGCTCTGGCACTGGAAAAGATTTTCCTTTTTGCTGAATATCATTCAAAGCTTTATCAATCGCAACAATAGCTGAATTATCTTTGGGAGCTTGGGCTATATAAATTACAGCCTGCGCAAGAGGTATTCGTGCTTCGGGCCACCCTAGTTTTTCACATGAATCTGCAGCGGCATTGGCAACGATAAGAGCCATTGGATCTGCATTCCCAACATCCTCTGCTGCAGTGACAATCAATCGCCGGGCGATAAAACGAGGGCTTTCACCACCGCTAATCATTTTTGCCAACCAATAAATCGCAGCATCTGAATCCGATCCACGCATACTTTTTTGAAATGCTGAAGCATGGTCATAATGCTCAGTACCTCCTTTATCATATAAAACAGAAGTCGACTGAATTATTCCCTTAATATCTTGAACACTAACTGNCCGAGTCTCTTTTTCACCAGCAAAAGAAAAGTCACGGGCTGCCTCCAATAAATTAAGTGCTTTGCGTGCATCTCCATTTGCATAGCATATNATNAAGTCACGGGCATCAAAATCAACCTCAAATAAATCATCTCCTAATCCGCACTCCCTATCAACCAATCCNCGCTCAAGTAAAGATNTCATATCATTTTTAGATAGTGGTTCCAGGCGAAATACTTGGCATCTAGAACGCAAAGCAGGAATGACCTCAAATGATGGGTTTTCGGTCGTAGATCCAATAAGGCGAATTGTTCCATTCTCCACATGAGGCAAAACCGAATCCTGCTGGGACTTATTAAGACGATGAATTTCGTCAATAAATAACACCGAACCACGNTTTGAGAGATTCCATGTTTTTTTTGCNTGAAGGATAACTTTTCTAATTTCAGACACGCCTGCGTTTACAGCACTGATTTCATGAAATTCGTTTTCTGAGATACTGGCAACAAGACGGGCAATTGTGGTTTTCCCTGTACCCGGTGGCCCCCATAATATAAACGAAAAATTTGATTTACCTGTAATGAGTTTAAGTAATGGTTTTCCTTCTCCAATAAGATTTTCCTGACCAAGCAAATCTACTAATTTACGGGGTCTCATGCGGTCAGCAAGTGGTGCTGGCGGAAAGTCCTTTTCTTTATCTTGAAATTCAGGAAAAAGTTCCATTAGATTTTCTATCGAAATAAAATTCAAGCACAGATAAAATACTTATCCCTGCTTTCTTTAACTTTTCACCCAGTCAACAACCATAAAATCCATCCACCTATAATCTCCCCAGGGAGTAGGTTTCTTAGAAAGGTATCCCATGTGGCCACCATATGCAGGAGTATTAAGTTCTATAGAACTACTCATACGAACTGATTTAAAGATAGTTGGCTCGACAAAAGGGTCATCCATAGCACAAAGAATAGTAGTCGGCACAACAATATCTTCTAAATAATTTTTTGCACTGCACGCTGAGTAATAATCATCGGAATTTTTGTAGCCAGCCACAGGTGCAGTATAAGCTTCATCAAACTCAAGAATTGTACTTTTATTTGGAGCAATAAATACATCTGGGAAACATTCAACCATGGCATCTACCTGCAAATCAATCTCCCTCATATAATAATTATTAAACACCCTACCCCAGTTGGTTTTCGACAAAAAATAACTCGCCCTTTTTAAATCAATTGGCGGATTAACAGCAATTGCCCTACGAATTCCTGTGTTTTTTTGATTCTTCTCACCAAGAAACTTCAAAAGAATATTCCCGCTCAATGAAAAGCCCACAACATCAATCGCAGTATTGGGATGAATTTTCGCAATATAATTGACGGTCTTACCCAAGTCATCACTACTCCCACCATTCCACAATCGATCACTCAAGCCCATACCAAGTCCACTACCAAGTTGGTTCATCATGAACACAGTAAATCCACGAATCCAGAGTTTCCGAGCAATACGACGCATATAACTTGCGTCAGAGCAACCGCCCATCCCATGAGCCAGAAGAACTACAGTGGCCTCAGGATTATTCGATGGTAATTCAAAAAGTACTAATTTTGCATTGTGATCAATGAATACTTTATGAAGTTTACATTCCGGAAAGTCGGTATTTCCAGAAACTATGGCCCCTAGAATAGTTTGAGTATATTTATTCCGAAGTAAAACTTTAGGTTCAAATGAGTAATGATTAGATGTCATGAATTTTTGAGAATTTTTTAAACTAATATCGTATCTAATAACAATCGAATAATCTCATTGTCTCCAAGTTGACACAACTTAAAAGGATTGCTAAATTTAAAAAATGATTACAAAAAACATGAAGACAATAAGGACAAGTACGTGCGCACACCAAATATTTTCATCATAACCAACTTAGCTTGGTTCATCATATTCTCAGCCCTCCCTTTTGAAGCGCAAGCAATCAAAAAGGAAAACCTTAAATCCCAGCGCTATTACTCTGATGGAATACAACTAAGCCGTGCTAAGTATTGGAGAGAAGCCGCTGATGAATTTCGGAAAGCTATTGAAGTTGATCCAGATCACAAATTGGCCTACGCAAACCTTGGAGTCACTCTAAGTCAACTAGGAGATCACAAAAAAGCTCTACTTGCTTTCGACCAAGCGATAGCACTTGGGTATGACCATGCCCTAATTCGCTACAATAGAGGCCTTTCTTTTGCCAAGTTAACTTTAATTGAAGAAGCAATTCAAGAACTTAAGTTGTCTCTAAAAATGGACCCCAGGAATGTCAAAGCAAATTATAACCTTGGACTTTTATATATAAAACAAAATAAATCGGATGACGCCCAAAAACAAGTCAACAAGCTTTATAAGAGAAACAATGATTTAGCTAAAAAGCTTTTCGACTCTATTCCACCCAAATATAAGATCATGTCTGTGGACAATGGCGGTTCGATCAAAGGCAGGGTTAGCATGACCGGTAAAGTTCCTAGCCCAAGGTTTTTTCCACTTATAGCATCACCTAATCTTGAGTATTGTAACCGTATTTCAGATGGGAAAGGCCATCGGATTTTATTTGATTTTACTGTATCAGAATCTCGCGGACTTAAAGATACTGTAGTCAAGTTAATTGGCATAGAAAAAGGGAAACCGTTTCCAAATAAAATCCAAAAAATGGTAATGGAACGTTGTCATACCCCAAAATATGTTATTGGTGCTCGTAATGGTGAATCACTACTATTAGAGAATACTGATCCTGTAAGACATGAGGTTGTTGCTTATGAATTTACTGCCCGACGAGGAGTCAATCAAAGAAGCCATCGCCCCGTGGATGCCAACACTTCCCAAGTGAGAGATATTTTTGTAAAAGATGACACTGAAAATTTTTTAATCAAATGTAACCTACATCCATTTTTGCAATCTCGCGGGATGATAGTCGACAACCCATATTATGCTGTCACAGATGAAGAAGGCAATTTTTCGATCAAGGATATTCCACCTGGCACTTATAAGGTGATTGCCTGGCACCCTTTCATACCAAATCAAATAGGCTCGATAACAATCGAACAAGGAAACCAATCAACTATATATTTTGAATTTAATGGAGCAAACGTGCAGAGGAAAATATATAATGACGATTGGACAGGCTATCATTTTGCACCCTTTTATGATAGCAAAGAAAATTTTTATGGCGGGCCTAGGATTGACGACCCCATAGAGGTCCTGCAAGTGTACAGAAAACAGAAAGATTGACAAAAAAACTTAACTAGCTCTTCTTCTTATAAAATTTAATGAGTGATTCGATTTTTTCTGATTCTTTTATCTCAACGGCTACTTTTTCTGCGTCTATTTTTTTCAAATACGTGCCGACAAAAACTCGATGCAATGCCNGACCCTGTTCTTCTANCCAAGTTGAAGAAATAAAAACAGGGTAGTCACTATTGATTAGTTTANTTTTAAGATAATCAGCGCGTTGGAACTCTTGAAATGACCCCACTTGAAGNANAAANCCTGCGGTNGATGGCTCAGTTTGTTTTTGGCCTTTAAGTTTTCTGGCACCAGGAATGGAAATATTTNCAGAAACCGGTCGAGTGACTTTTGAAGCAGGACTTCCATTCACTCTTGGNATNAAATCATTTGATTTGTAATAATTNNCATCTTTTAGTAAAGAAATATTTCCATTTAATGAAANATATTTTTTCATCGCAGGATCATCCAGAGTATCAAAAAAAGTAAAATCTTCCGGGATACTAATTCCAGACGCAACCAAAGCCTGCTTATCTTTCATATTTCTAGGTTTTGATACAATTATTTTCTTCAGGAAAATATTTTCTTTATCTGAAAAAAAATCAAACGATAGGGTTGAGGTAAAAAACAATCCGAGACCAGCTAAAATAAAAATTATGCAGGTAGAGAAAAATTTAGCTGATGATTTCATTAATTTTTAGCACTTGCCAATAAAATTAAAATCACGAAAAAAAATCTACTACATACGCTCAGGTGAAGATACGCCCATCACAGAAAGGCCATTACAAATTGTAATACGAAGACAATTCATTAAAAACAAACGCGCAAAAGATAAATCATGATCATCGCTAACAATCCGGTTACGAGAATAGTACCTGTGAAAAGTGCCCACGAGATCCTGCAAATAAAATGGAACCCGGTGAACTTCTAATAGCTCAGCACTTTTTTCAATAATTTCTGTAAAAGAAAGTATTTTTTTTATCATNATAAATTCTTCTTCNTTTTTTAAAGGCGACAAGTCAACATNAACCGCGTCACGCAGTTTTATNCCCTGTTTGGTTGCTGTNCGAAAAATACTACAGATACGTGCGTGAGCATATTGAATATAGAAAACNGGATTATCTGCTGATGCTTTTTTAGCTAANTCAAGGTCAAAGTCAAGGTGTGTGTCGGAACTTCTCATGAGAAAGAAAAATCNGGTTGCATCAACTCCTACCTCCTTAACAACATCAGCCAGAGTTTCAAACTCTCCTGACCTGGTAGACATAGATACTTTGTCTCCGTCGCGCTTCAAAGACACAAACTGAATGAGCATTACTTTAAAAACATTTTCATCGTATCCCATCGCTTGCAATGCCGACTTCATCCGAGGAACATAACCATGGTGGTCAGCTCCCCACAAGTCAACAATCCATTCAAACCCGCGGTCAATTTTATTCTTGTGATAGGCTATATCAGAACAAAAATAAGTTTTTTCACCAGACTGTTTGATGAGCACTCGATCTTTTTCATCATTAAAATCCGACGACTTTAACCAAACAGCCCCATCCTTGTCATAAATATATTTTTCTTTTCGAAGCCAGTTAACAGCTGTCTCAACTAACTGATGGTCGTATAATTTTTTTTCGCTAAACCACTGGTCAAAACTTACCCCAAATTTAGCAAGATCTTCTTTGATTCCATCTAAAATTGAATTAAGTGAGTATTCACGAAAAAATGGTAGGACCTCATTCTCAGTTTTATGAAAAAACTCACTTCCATGCTGTTCATGTATATCTCTTGCAATATCTTTTATGTAATCACCCTGATAGTAATCAGACGGAAAACCATTCTCTCTACCTTGTAATTCTAAGTAACGAGCCCACGTAGAGCGTCCAAGGGTATTCATTTGATTTCCGACATCATTAATATAGTACTCTGTGCTTACATTATATCCTGCTTTATCAAGAAGCCGGCCTAACATATCACCGACCGCTGCTCCACGACCGTGCCCAACATGAAGAGGTCCTGTAGGATTAGCACTCACAAACTCAAGGAGAACTTTTTTCCCCTGACCAGCATTCGAAGAACCGTATCGATCGGGTTGTTCTGCAACCTTCAATAGGCGCTCTAAAAAAAAAGACCGCCTCATTGTTATATTGAGAAATCCAGGCCCAGCTATTGTAACTGAGTCTATATTGTCATCGTTACATTGAAGATGGCGAGATAAGATTTCCGCGATTTCGTATGGCTTCCTTCTTTCAGACTTTGCAAGCCCCATCGCGAGTGATGTAGAAAAATCACCAAACTTTTCTTCCTTAGGTTTTTCTACCACTATTTCAGGCATAATGGACAACTCAAGATCGCCATCATTTTTGGCATTATTTAACGCACTTTTGATCAGTTTACGTACAAATTTTTTCATTTATTTTTTTAGCTACTGGAAAAATACTTAAAACTTAGATCTCGCCAGGAAAGGAACGATTAAGACCGGAGGGTTCAAGGTTGTGGTCGGTTTATTCAACTACGAATAGATTCAATTTCTTTCTCCATTTTATCTTCATAGGCCTTCTTTTCCTCCGCAAACTCCTTTTGCAACTCTACAGTTACATGTTGAATTTCTTCGGGAGGAATTCGATCATGGAGTTTTCTCAGCTTATCATGCAACATTACATCCTTGTCTGCAATTTTAGCCTTATACTCCATGCGGATATCACTAATTTTGTTCTTTTGTTCATCGGTAATTTCTTTTTTATTTTTTAGTTCAGGAACAAGTTTTTCGGATCTCTCAAGACTAAGCTCCCATGCGCTTTTTAGACCAGACATATATCATTCACCTTGACAAGGTTGAGTTAACTTATTTCATAATAAACCAAGCGTTCAAGAGACTCAACATCAAATATATTCATATTTTAATTCTTACTAGACTTACGAAAGTAATTTATTTTTTTAAACCCTAAATTTAACCGACAGGTAACCACTCAATACATGTTGTTTTACCTGTGACCTTTTGATAATCTCGATTTCAATATGCCGACACAAAATAAATCCATTTTACTTAGAGACTTGAGAAATTATCTAATATTTCTAAAAGATCATGGTATTTCGGAAATCCC
>JGI26381J51731_1000773_pt1 | contig 15912 bp, 18 predicted proteins | sample SaaInlV_165m_DNA_3_FD_51731 | JGI IMG/M metagenome (IMG submission 51731) | reverse complement strand
TTTTAATCATTTTATTTATGACATTTTCATCTGTAAACCAAAATAAAATTACAGTTGCATCTGATATGTTTGCCTCTTCTATATTTTGATGGATTAACTCTGTGTTGATATTTTTTCCTTCCATATTTTTTTGTGCATTTTGAATTTTTTTTAAATTATTATCTATGCCTATGGCTTTTGTAACTTTAAATTCATTAACAGCAATCTCTACCCCTTTTTCATTGTTACATCCTAAATGGAAAAAAATATCCTCTTTCCTTAAATTTAAAAATTTGAATATTTCTCTTAGTGATTTTTCAGGTAATTGAACATCTTCTCCACTAAGTAAATTTTTTGGAAGCGTTTCTAAATATTCTTCAATTTTCAATAATTATGTTAATTCAAGCAAGAATTTATTCTCTTATGCTTTCTAATTTTGATACTGCTTGCCATAATTGAGTTCTTACATATGATGGCATGTTTGGATCTTGTGTAATATCGTCTAGTAGACTGATCGTATTTGCAGCTCTTACTGATAATGAATACTCTTCTTTAACTAAATCTGTTACAAGATCAGTAATTGATTTTTTAATTGTTTTTGGAGTGGAACTAGTAGATACAATTAGGTTTAATGTATCGACAGCTTCTTTCATTGCTTGTTTATTTTGAGATTCATCTGCCATTTTTTACACATTTCTTAAAAATCAGCAGTATATAGTTACATCTCTACAAACACACTATTGGATTCAACTGTGACGTTGTATGATGATAAGTCTTTAATTTTCATTGGAAATTTTGATAGTTTACCTGTTTTACAATCAAATTCTGCTGCATGCCATCCACAAGTAATAGTACATCCATCTAATTTACCTTCAGACAAACTAGAACCTGAATGAGTACATGAATCATCTATTGCACAATATTTTTCATTAATATTTGCAATTAGGATATCTTTTCCGTCTATTGATACTTTGATCATTTTTCCAGGAGTAATTTCTGATGTTTTTCCTGCAATTATTCTTCCCATAGTAATTTTTATCTGTTCATTGTTAATATTTTTTCTTGTATGAAAATTCGTGAAGCAACTTCTTTTGATAAAATTTCAGTTTTAAAATTTTGTAAAGACACCTTTTCTTGGGGTGATTATATTGATAAGGTTTGGTCTTCTTGGTTAAATGAAGGTCATTTATTTTTATTTGAAAAACAACTACCAATTGGCATTTGTCATGCATTTTATTTTAAAAATCAAATATGGATTGAAGGCATTAGAATTGATTTAAATTTCCGAAGACAAAAAATTGCATCAAAACTTATTACACATGCTGAATTAATTGGTAAAAAAACTAATGCATTATTTTCTTACATGTTGATAGACACTGAAAATAAAAAATCAATTTCCATGGCTCATTCTTTAAATTATCAGATATTTCAAACATGGAATTACTATTCATTAATACCTAAAAAAAATTCTAGTTTTAAAATTGAATTTGCAAAATCTCTTAACTCTAATTTTTTTCCTTACTATGTTGATTCCTGGAGATGGCTTGAAACCAACGAGAATATTTTATCTGATCTATGCGTTCAAAATAAAGTAATTAAATCTAATTTGAATGATAATAATTCTATTGCTATAATTGGTGATTACAAACATCTTGATAAAACTTTGATTGTAACCTTATTTTCAGAATCATTTGATACTCTATCTAATGTTATTTCCTATTTACAAAATTATGCTTTTGAAAAAAATTATGAAAGAATTCAAATTTTAACTAAAGAAAAATTGCCTTTTTTTGATAATTTAGAATATAAAATTTCATTTAATTTGATGAAGAAATCTTTATCTTAATTTGATTTAACAACTTTTATTGTATTGTTTAATATTCCTAAATTTTCAATTTCCATTTCTATTTTATCACCGTTTTTTAGAAATACTGCATTTGGTTTGTTTAACATTACTCCTGCAGGTGTACCTGTTGAAATTATATCCCCTTTTTGTAATGTCATCACTTTGGTAATTTTTGCAATAATTTCTGGAATTTTAATAAACATATTATTTGTTGAAGAATTTTGTCTAATCTCTCCATTGACTTTTGTTGTCATTTTTAGGTCTTGAGGATTTTGTATTTCATCTGCTGTTGTGATCCATGGTCCGCAAGGTGCAAATGAATCAAATCCTTTTCCTCTGGTAAACTGTTTATCTTTATTTTGAATATCTCTTGCAGACACATCATTGAAAATCATATATCCAAATATCGTATCCATTGCATTCTCTACGCTAACATTTTTACAATCTTTTTTAATAATCAAAGCTAATTCAACTTCATAATCTAACTGTGTAACAAAATCTGGACATGTGATGTCTGAATTTGTATTGTTTAACGCTGTTCTTGGTTTCATTACTAATGCAGGTTCATCTGGTGCTTCCAATCCTTGCTCTTTAGCATGATCTATGTAGTTGAATGCTAGACAGATAATTTTATTTGGATTTGGAATCGGTGCTAATAATCTATATTTTGAAATATTTTCTCTATATTCTAGTTCATTAATTTTATTCTTAATTTCGTCATACCACCCATCAAACAAAAAATCTTTTACATTGATAGGAATTGGTACTCCTGTTAATTCTGTAATTTCACTTTTTATTGCTATTTTATGATCTTTTACAAAGCCATATGTTTCACTATTTCCGTCTGTAACTCTTACTATTTTCATATTTGATCACTTATGTGTAAAAATTGCTTGATTTTGTGAATCTTTTCTACAATATCCAAATCTAACAAATTGGATCTCTTCTCCTTCTTTTAATTGTAAGTAATGTGGTTCTGAATACACATCTAATTCTTCTAAACTGTCTTCATTAAATTTTTCGTTAATAAATAATATTTTTGGAATAATTATTTTAATTTTATGTGCTGTTTTTTGTGAAACCCATTGGATTTTTGGAATACTTGCAATGTCTCCTTCTTTTACATATTCTCCTTCTAGTTCATTTCCTTTCTTTGTAATCAAAATATTTCCTAATCCTAAAAGTCTAATTTGTGTTCCCTCTTCAATATTTTGTATGTCATCTCCAGAAATGTAAAAATTTTCATCAACATCAATTTTTCTTTTACCCATATCATTAACTGGATGATTTGAAATTTCTACTGATGTGATTGATAGATTTTTTACTATTAGTTTTCTTGGATTATTAACCATAAACAATCTGATACTATCACCATCTACAAATTTTCTATTAAATGCTTCAAGAGAATCAAATGGTGCAAGAGTATTTGCTTTTGTTAAACCTAATGACATGATGAATTTTCTAATAGCTTCTGGTTTAATTCCTCGTTTTTTTAATCCCTCCAAAGTTGGTAATCTGGGATCGTCATACCATGAAACTTTACGATCTTCGATCAAAGGTTTGATGATTCTTTTTGAAATTGGCATTCCTTTGAATTCTAATCTTGAGAAAAATCCCTGCTCTGGTTTTCTCATATTTAATGAATCTAAAATTGCATCAATTAGCTCTTTTCGTAATTCAAATTCTTTTGAACGATAAGCATGTGTAACTCCATCAATACTGTCTTCAATAGCAACTGCAAAATCATAACTTGGCCAAATTCTATATTTTTCGCCTACTGTGTAATGTTTACCGTGTATTATTCTAAACAATACTGGATCTCTCATTACTGCATTATCTGCTTTCATGTTTCCTCGAAATCTGACAATTGCTTCACCTGGCTTAAATTTGGTTTCCATTTTCTCCCAATTGTTAATATTTTTATCAACATTCTCTCTACTACATTTACAATCTTTTCTTTCTCGTCTGTTTTTACTAATATCATCTCTTTTACATTTACAAACGTAAGCTTTTCCAGAATTAATTAATTCCAGTCCTTTTTCATAAAATACTTCCATGTCATCTGAAGTATTTTTTACTGTATCAAATTTTATTCCTAACCATTCTAATCCAACTTTAATTGCTGCATGGTATTCCATTCTTTCAGCTTCAGGATTTGTATCATCCATTCTTAGAATAAATTTTCCTCCATACATTTTTGCATATTCTGAATTGATTATTGCTGCTTTGGCATGTCCTATGTGTGGATAACCATTTGGTTCTGGTGGAAATCTTGTAATAACTTTCCCTTGTTGTGCATTTTTTAATTCAGGTAATCCCTTTCTTTCTTGAATTTTTTCTTTAGGTGCTAAAATTTCTGGAAACTTTTCATCAATTTCTTTTTTTTGTTCTTTTATTGATAATTGATTCACATTAGATACAATTTCTGCAATTTCTACTGAAATTTCTTTTACCTTGGTTCTAAATTCTGGTTTGGTTCCAAGAATTTTTCCTAAAATTATTTTTTCTCGAGTTTCACCTCCATGTTCAAATGCGTTTTGAAGAGTCATTTTTCTAATTTCTTTTCTAATTTCTTCATCCATACTAGTTCTACCTATTGTAACTATACGCTTCGCCTAACTACGAAGTCTAATAATGCTGTTAATTCCTCTTTTGCTGAACCTGAGTATTTTATTAGTGATTTTTCAGACTTTTCTGCATATTTTAGAGCCTGGTTTCTAACTTTACCTTCAATACCTAAGGAACGAATTACTTCTACAGCTTTATTTAGCTCACTCTTTGAAATTTTAGAATTTCCAAATGCTTTAAGGATAATTTTCTTTTCATTACCATTTGCTAATTTTATCGCCATTAAAATTGGAAGTGATTTTTTACCTTCTCTTAAATCATTTCCAACTGGTTTTTTTGTAATTTTAGGATCTCCCATAACTCCGATTAGATCATCTGTAATTTGAAATGCAATTCCTAAGTTTCTTCCAAATGCTGATAGATTTGAAATATCTTTAGGTCTATTTGTTGCACAGATTGCTCCCATTGCACAAGACACATCAAATAACGCTGCTGTTTTTTTACCTATCATTGTAATATATTCTGCTTGTGTTGGAATCTTTTTTTCATCTGCCATTTTGATGTCTAATAACTGACCTTCACAAACATCTACACAAGCTTTTGCAAGTCTAGATATTAGATGTGCAGTCGCTTTTGGTGATAATTTTGATTCTGAAATTATTTGAAATGCTTTTGAGAATAAAACATCTCCTGCTAAAATTGCGATTGGCATACCAAATTTTTTATGTACTGTTGGAACTCCATGACGCATTTCATCATTATCCATAATGTCATCATGTACTAGAGTAAAGTTGTGAACCATTTCTACAGCACTTGCAGATATCATTGCATCAGATGATTTACCTCCTAAAATCTGACAACTTCTAATTACCATGTATGGTCTAAGTCTTTTTCCACCATTAACAATAAGGTGTCCTGCTGCATCATAGAGTTTTTTTGGATTACCTTTTAATTTTGAGTTAAGATATTTGTTTACAATTTTAGCATTTTTTTCAATTTGTTTAGTTTTTTTCATTTACTAGTCTCCATTTCTCTGCTGGAATATGGGTTTTAATTGCTTCTTGTAATTTTTCACGAATTTCAGTGTTTATCCATGTAGATAAGATATTTTCATATTTTTTGAGCATAGATTGTTCTGATTTATCTAGTAATTCTAATGCAATCAACATCCATGGACAATAAATTTCAGGATTTATTTCTATTTCAGACATTAACTCTTGGGCTGAAACCAATTTAATTTCATCTATTTCTCCTTCGATCTCCCTTAACTCTGTATCTTTGTTAATTACTCCAACTAACGTTCCGCAAACTTCATTTTCAGATCCTATATCTTTGTATGGTACATGATACTCAAATTTGTGAAAATAGTCTAATTTTCCAGTAATTCCTAATTCTTCTGGCATTCTTCTTTCCCCTGATGAAACATATCCTTCTGATTCTCTTGGGTGACTTGCAAATGTTCCATCCCAGTCTCCTGGCCATAACATTTTTTCTTTTGCTCTTTTTGTTAGTACTAGTCTTCCATCAACATCAAACAATAATGCAGTAAATGCTCTGTGTAATTTTCCATTTGGTAAATGACATTTTACTTTTTCTTCAGTTCCAATTGGATTGTCATTTTCATCTACTAGTATTACCAATTCTTCAGACATTTTTCTTTCCTCTAAACATGGTTCCTTTAAACTCTATATTTTTTACTGCATTAACTATTCTTTCAGGTTTTTTTCCATTAACAAAAAATACNTTNATNCCCATTTTTGAAATNTTAATTGCTTCTTCTACTTTTCTAGTCATTCCTCCTGTCACATCCATTTTATTTTCTGAAATTAATGGNATACTGTCTTTTAGTTCTGGAATTAATTTTTTTGATTTAAGATCTGAGTATAATCCATCTTCATTAAGTGCAAAAATACATAATCTTGGTTTTAGAATTTTTGCAAAATGAGTCATAATTTTATCTCCTGATAAGATGTATGTTTTATTTTGACCAAACCATAATGCATCCCCATATGTGACTGGAATTAAGCCTGATTTTGCTATTTTTTTAACTTCTTTAATTTTATTTGAAATTGGTTTATTGCCTGACATAAAATCTGTTGGAGGTAATGAATACGGAGTTAATTTATTTTTTAATAGTGAATCTAAAATAATTTTGTTTAACTCAATCATTGAATTTTTAATTATTGCAACTCCTTTCAAATCATACTTTTTTTCTTTTGTATGCATATCATATTTTACAGACCAATAATGCCCATATGATCCACCTCCATGAATAATAATTATTGGTTCTTTAATTTTTTTTAAACTCTTTGTAATATTATCAATTGTTTTTTTTCTAGCTGATAATGGTTTTTCTTTATTTGTAATAATTGATCCGCCTAATTTTATCAGAATCATATTGTTCCCAATTATTTAGTTAATTAAAAAGTATTCAGCCCTTTGAAATCAATTTTCACAGAAAAACAATCGTAATTCTTATTTTTGAATTCTTTTAGAGTTTTGTCTAAATTTGATTTATTTGTTATTGCAAAAATACATCCTCCTCCACCTGAACCTGTTATTTTTGCTCCAAAAGATGATTTTTGTCCCATTTTTATCATTTTTCTTAATTCATTATTTGAAATACCTATAATTTCTAAATATTCTTGATTTTGATTAATTTTTTCTCCTATTTTTGAGGTATTATTTTCTTTTAATAATTCTAAAACATCTTTTACAAGTTTTGATTCTTGATCACATAATTTTGTAAATTCTTCTTCATTTTCAATTTCAAATTGTTTGACTTTTGAAACCATTGATTCAGTTGAATGTTTTATGTTTGAATTTACAATGACTAGATGAAAATTAGGTTCATTCTCTATTTTTTTAAAACCTTGTTTTTTGTCATATTCCATTATCCCTCCATATGTGCATACGGTACAGTCTGCCCCTGATGTATTTTCAAAAATTGTTTTTTCAGCTTCTATTGCATGTTTTAAAATTTCTTCTTTAGATATTTCTCCAAATAATCTAAAAATTGCTGCAGCACCTGCAACACAACATGCTGATGATGAACCTAATCCTGCCCCTAATGGTATTTCAGAATCTATGTTTATTTGAATACCTGTATTTTGATTTTCAATAACTTTGTTTGCTAAATAATAAAATGGTTTTAATGGTGAATTAATTTCTGAAATTGATTTACCTGGCTCTAAAACTATGTTTCCTATTTCTGAATTAATGGAAATTTTTCTTTCATCAATTTTTTCTGCAGTAACTGTTACTCTTTTGTTAATAGAACATAAAATGGCTTTAACACCATACACTACAAAATGTTCTCCAAATAAAATGACCTTTCCTGGAGCTGATGCTTTAGATTTCAATTAAACACTTGAAATTAGTTTATTCTATTTCCTCTTGGCTAATCTTTGCCTCAAAATCATCAATTTCATATTTCATTGATTCATTTTCTTTTAACTCACCTTTTTCAATGAGAATTTGACGAACTAGTAACCAGTAAATTGTTGCAAGTGCTTTTCTTCCTCTATTGTTTGCTGGAATAATGACGTCTAATTTTGATGTAAGATTATCTGTATTTGAAACTCCAATTACTGGAATTCCTGCATTAGTTGCTTCAATTAGTGCTTGTTCATCTACTTCAGGATCTGAAATAAGAACTATTTTTGGTTCAATGTAATATGGTAATGATGGATTTGTTAAAGTTCCTGGCATAAATCTTCCAAGATGGTGTTTAGCTCCTGTCATCTCACAGAATTTTTCAATAGGAATTCCTGCATATTGTCTACCTGAACATACTATGATGTTTTCTGCCCCAACTCTGTTAATGAATTTAGCAGATGTGTTAATTTTTTCTAAGGTCATATCAATATCTAACATGTAAAGTCCTTCAGGACTTGCTTTTGTGATAAATGGTTTCATGAATTTTGTTTTAACTTGCGTTCCTACTCTGATTCCTGTTGAAATAACCATCTTTTTGATGTCTATTGTTTCAGTCTGTTCACTCATGATGATTTTAAATCTCCGCCATGCCACATATAAAATCATGCCCTGATAGACGTAATAATTCATTTAATTTTGCTACTCTTTCACCTCCAACGACGCCTACTTTGAGCATTTTTGACTTTGTTGCTATTCCTATGTGTGAAATTTGAGAATCTGTAGATTCACCAGATCTATGTGATGTAATTAATTTGATATTGTTTTGATTCGCAACATTTGCAAATTCTAGAGCATCATAAAGACTACCTGCTTGATTAACCTTTAAAATTGCAGCATTACATGCCTTTTGATTAATTGCTTTTGCTAGAATATCTTTACTCGTTACTGTTAAATCATCACCTGTTACTAGCGTATTTGGAAATTTTGCAGTTAATTCTGCCATGTCTTCAAATGCTTCTTCGTGAACTGCATCTTCTGCATAAATTAATTTAAATTTGTCAATAATATCTGCTGCAAATTCAATTTGTTCTCCTGTTGAATTTTCAAATCCAGCTCTATCATACAAGTATTTTTCTTTCTCTTCATTCCATTGTGTTGATGATGCAAAATCAACTCCTAATGAAACTTCTTTACCTAAAGTGAATCCTAAATTTTCACAAGCTTTTGCTGATACTTCTAGTGCTTTTTGATTTTCTAATTTTGGTGCCCATCCTCCCTCGTCTCCTCTTCCATTTGTAAAATTGGGATCTTCTTTTTCTAAAACTTTACGTAATTCCTTATGAACTGCCAAATTTGTTTCAATCGCATCTTCAATAGTTTTTGAACCTGTTGCACAAATTAAAATTTCTTGAATGTCTGGGGTTCCTGGCCCTGCATGTGCGCCTCCACCTAAAATATTGCCTAATGGAAATGGACATTTGAATTCTGAATCTGTTGACAGTGTTTTGAATAATGGCTGTTCTAATGATTTTGATGCTGATTCCATTGATGCAATCGTTACAGCAAATGCAAGTGCGCCTCCAATTACTGAATAATTATTAGAATTGTCTAAACTTTTCAAAGTTTCATGAATTGTTTTTAAATCTGATGAATCTAACCCAATAAATTTTTGAGAATTATGTGTTAATATTTTGAGACTTTCTTCTGGACCACCATTTGGGAAACTAGTTGCTTCATATTTTCCCACACTTGCACCTGAAGGTGCACATACTCTTCCTAAAAATTTATTATCTGATTTTACGTCTACTTCAATTGTTTTGCTACCTCTACTATTGAATAAAACACGTCCTTCAATTGAGGTAATTTTAGACAAGTTAATCTAATTCAGATTGAACTTCTTGTTTTCTCTTCTGAATTGATTCATAGAATGGAATTACTTGTTGAATTGTTTCAACCGTAGTCAAAAGCATTCTTCTACAACAATATCTGTTTATTGCTAAATCATTTAGAACTTTTTCAGGATCCTCTCCTGATTTCAGTTTAGTTTGATAATCATCAAATTTATCTGCAATTAAATTTCCACATGTAAAACATCTAACTGGAATTAACACGTTGAAAAAAGTCGTCAAGGATTATAAAAACCATACATGAATGTTTTATTGCGGATGTCGCCCAGCCTGGCCAAAGGCGCTAGCTTGAGGGGCTAGTCTCTTAGGAGTACGTGGGTTCAAATCCCATCATCCGCACCACTTTTTCTAAATTACTTTTGAAGTTTTTCTAAGGCTTTGATTAATTCTGTTCTTCTTTTTTCTTCTGTAATTGCAGATCTAACATCATCGACTAAAATTCTATTCACATCAATCTTCCTTCTTGCTTCTTTTACAACTTTATCGTATAGCGAGAAAGTATAAAGCTGAAGATATAGTCCCTCCATTATCTCAAAAAATCTTATCGCTTCATCAATATTTCCCATTCTCATTTCATCGAAAACTCTTCTTTTCAACTCCCCTACACAATCCAGCAGCCCTAAAACATATGATTCTGGCATTACTGCTAATTTTGTATCTGATGGAATGTCTTTTTTTTCAACAATTGCAATTAAACATGCTGCTTCCACAAATTCTTGTTCTGGCGTGATCAAATATCTTCTTAGTTGACCTGTTGCTTTTTTCTTATATTTTTTTAATAGTGTGTCAGCTTGTTTTAAGTTATTTTTAGCGGTTGTTAATTCACCTTTGTGAACTGCAATAATTGATTTACTGCAGAGAATAACAATCTCTCTTGTATTTTTTAATAAAAATTCTCTTGAATCTTGAGTTACTGCTAAAGATTTTGTAATTTTATTTAATGATGGTTTAACGTTTTTTAATGTCATGCTTGAAAATATTCTAAAACTAGGATAAAGCCGTTTGCTAAACTCTTATTTTGGTTATGATTTGATGTAAGTTATGGAAATAACTGTGGATCAAATGTATCAAATTGAAAATAAAGGCCATGATATGGGATTTTTAAAAAAATTTATGATGGAAAATGCTGGAGCTGCAGCAGTTAGACGGTTGATTACAAACTTTGAAAATATATCTTCAAAAAATATCTTAATTTTTGTAGGGTTGGGAAATAATGGCGGTGATGGTTTGGTAATGGCTAGGCATTTAGCTGGCTATGGCTCAAACGTCACTGTGATGCTTCTTGGGGATCCTGAAAAAATTAAAACTGAGGAAAGTAATTGGAATTGGTCAATTTTAGAAAAGATGCCTTCGGTAAAGTTACTATCTGGAAATTCTTTGGATTTTAATTTCAAGCCTGATATTGTCATAGATGGTATTTTGGGTACTGGTATTTCTGGTGAAATTAGAGAACCATATGCATCTGCAATTAATTTTATCAATTCAACTGACTGTTACAAATTTGCTGTAGACGTTCCTTCTGGTTTAGATCCTCAAACTGGAAATACTGCAAATATTTTTACTAAATGTGATATGACTGTTACATTTCATAAAATGAAGGAAGGTATTCCAAAAAGAAAAGATTTGACCGGTGAACTTTATGCGGAAAAAATTGGAATTCCTGTTGAAGCTGAAGAGGGAATATTGTGATAGTACATCAAATACCAGTTGGACCGATGCAGAATTTTTGTTACATTGTTGTTGATGAAGATACTAGTGAATCTATAATTGTTGATCCTTCATGGAATCTCATGGAATTGGAATTGATAATTAAAAATAATAATTTAAAAATAAAATATATTGTAAACACACACTATCATGATGATCATACAAGAGGAAATCAAGAAATGGCGGAATCTACAAAAGCTCCTATAATTCAACATGAATCTTCAACATTAAAAAATGACATTACTGTAAAAGATGGAGATTTTATTGAATTTGGTAATTCAAAATTAAAAGTTCTTCACACTCCTGGACATTCTGACGATGGTATTTGTTTGGTTGGAGGTGGAAATATTTTTCAGGTGACACATTATTTGTTGGTAATTGTGGTCGAATTGATTTACCTGGAGGCAGCGCATCTAAACTTTATCATAGTCTTTTTGATGTACTTCATTCCTTAGACGATAATTTAGTATTGTATCCTGGACATAATTATGGTCCCTCTGAAGTATCTACTATAGGAAAAGAAAAAATGAATAATATGATAATGCAAAAACGAACTGAACAGCAGTTTGTTGATATGATGGGTTAGTGATATTTTTGGAAGATTTTGAGTTATTTGGAAATACTACACGTGCTCAAAATTTCCTTGATTCTGTAAAATCTGGACAATTTCTTTTGTCTTTTGTCATGTCATACACTCAAACTTGTGAAATTCCAGGAATTACTATTGCAGGTGCTGATAGTGATTCAATGCAATATACGCCTCCAGCTGATGCAGAATATCTTCACTATGGACATTGTAAAACCATTGATGGTATTCCAATGACTCCTGATGGAAAACCCACTCCTGGTATTTTAACAAAAACTGCTCTAGAGTCTGCTAGTATTCCTCATTTAACAATTAATGCCGGTAGTAAAATCACTCCGCAATTACCTTTTATTGAAACTGGCTTGTCTTTTGGAAAAAATATTTCTATTGAACCTGCCATGTCTGATTCTCAAGTGTCAACTGCTGTCGAATTTGGTAGAATTGTTGGAAGAAACATGGCGTCATTAACTGATTGTTTGGTAATTGGTGAAAGTATTCCTGCTGGAACCACAACTGCTTTAGCTGTATTGCGAGCTTTTGGTTTTGATGCAAAAGTAAGTTCTAGTATTCCTACTAACCCTACAAAATTAAAAAATGAAATTGTTGATTCTGCACTTAAACGAATTGATTCTGATCATCCCTATAGTGTACTTGCAAAAGTTGGTGATCCTATGATTGCTTTTGTTGCAGGGATGTTAAGTTCTGCATCATCTATTTCTAAAGTCATGTTGGCTGGTGGAACTCAAATGACTGCCGTACTGGCATTCGCATCTAAAATTGGATTTAATGAAGAAAATACTGCAATTGGAACTACTTCGTATATTACAAATGATCAAAATGCTAATTTCACAAATCTTGTTAAAGATATTGCAGACGTACCTGCAATTTCTGTAAACCCTGGTTTACATAATTCAAAATATTCTGGATTAAAGGCATTTTCAGAGGGCTATGCAAAAGAAGGTGTAGGTGCTGGAGGTTGTATTGTCTCATCCATGTTAAAAACTGGAAATAATTCTTCAAAATTTTTGAATCTTGTGGAACAAGAATATGATAGACTATCTACTCTATCTCCGCCATAGTTCCTAGAATACTTTGTCCCAAAAACTATACTTTTAAAAAATCAAAACCTTTTTTGCATTTTAATTTGTAATATTGTAACAAGGCCAATTATTATCAAGATGCTACCAATAGGTAGCAGATATTCAAATGTTGGATATACAAAATAGACAATTAATACAATAATGCCTAATATGATGAATCCAATTATTCCATTTACGGCTAAATTAGTCATATATCAAAGGAGTACATCCACTTGCATAACACATTTTCTATGATACCAGTGCTCATTTCTTATTCTAGGATCCAATCGAATTTCCTTTTTACACAGTGTACAACGAATAATCATTCTGCTACTACATCACTGCAACAAATTATCTTAAGAAGCGTGGGTTATTGTAAAAAAAGTGACTATGCCTGGGAAGTTGTCTATTTTACTGTGACTGATTTTGCTAAGTTTCTTGGATAGTCTGGATCTGTATCTTTTTCAAGTGCTGCATAATATGCTAGTAATTGTATCGGAATAATTTCTGAAATTGGATACAATATTTCATTAATTTTTGGAATTTCGATCCAATGATCATATATGTCGCTTTCAATATCTGAAACACCGATAATTTTTGCTCCACGAGCTTTAATTTCCCGTGCACTTGTCAATGTATCCGTATATGTTGAATCATTTGGATTGATGATAATTACAAAAACATCTGTATCCATTAATGCAAGAGGACCATGTTTTAATTCCCCAGCTGGAATTCCTTCTGCATGAATGTACGTTAATTCTTTTAATTTTAATGCTGATTCTATTGCAATTGGATAGTTTATGCCTCTACCTAAAATGTAGATATCTGACACATGTTTCAATTCTTTTGCAATCTTTTGAATTTTTTTTGGATTCTCTATCATTTTTGAAATTGATTCTGAAAATTCTTCGAAATTAATTGTAATATTTTCACTTAATTTTTGTATAATTTTATACAGTATTGTTATTTGTGCAGTGAAGCTTTTTGTTGCAGCAACTCCAATTTCTGGTCCACAGTTCATTCCTAATACAACATCCCCCTTACGTGTAAGTGACGATGTGAGTAAATTAACAATGGAGATAATTTTACAGTTCAATTTTTTTGCAATTCTTACTGCTTCTAAAACATCTGCACTTTCTCCACTTTGAGATATTGCTATGAATACTGAATTTTTTTCAATAGTTTCTGGTGCAAATTGAAGCTCACTTGCTATAATTGGCTCTGATTTAATTTTCACATATTTCGATAAGATTTGTTTTGCAATGAGTGCAGAATTATAACTTGTACCGCTGCCTGTAATGTAGATATTTTTTGCATTTTTGATATATTCTACTGCTTCCTCTAACCCTTCTGCTGTTTTCTCCCCTGCTTTTAGTATCGTATCCGGCTGTTCGTAAATCTCTTTTAATGTAAAATGTGCATAATCTCCCTTGTATGCATCACCGAATTCTTTTGAAACTTTTGTAATTTCATGTTTGACCTGTTCACCATTAAAATTTAAAATTTCAAATTCTTTGTCATCTAAAATTACAAAACTTCCACTTTTCATGTATATTGCATTATCTGTATATTCGATGAATCCTAAAACATCACTTGACAAGAAAATATTTTCTTGTCCAACTCCAATAATTAATGGTTCATGGAATCTAGCTGCTGCAAGTTGACCATTTTCAAACATTGCAACAAATGCATAATGACCTTTAATTTCAGAAACTGTTTTGATAATTGTATCTTTAACATTTTTTGTTGATTCGTAATTTTTTTGCAGTAAATTTGCAATTATCTCACTATCTGTTTCACTTTTAAAATTATATCCGTCACTTTCTAATTGTTTTTTTAGTTCTTCAAAATTTTCTATTATTCCGTTGTGTACTATAGCAATTTTTCCAGAATTACTTGAATGTGGATGTGCGTTAAGATCTGTAACTGTTCCGTGTGTTGCCCATCTTGTGTGACCTATGCCTGTTTTGCCTGGTAGTGAATCTAGTTGCATTTTTGAATTTACTTCGTTTACTTTGCCAATTCCTTTTTTTAATTCAATTTGATTCTTTGATTCCGTTGCAACTCCTACGCTATCGTATCCTCTATACTCCATTCGTTTGAGCCCCTTTACTATGATTGGTGCTGCTATTTCATTTCCAGAATAACCGATAATTGAACACATTGTAATTCTATTCTATAATTGGGGGTATTTACTGATAATGATAATTTGATTATTTTGTTGTAGTCTTGTCTTCTGTTGCTGCTTCAGCAGGCGTTGCTGCTTCAGTTACTTCTTCATCTTCAGCAGGTGCTTCCACTTTAGGTTCATCTGCTTTATTTTTCTCTAACATTTGTGGAATTTTAGATTCAGGACTAAAATGAATATCACTTTCTTCTTCTACTGTTACGGTATATGACGGAATGTCTATTTTTCTATCTCCAATCATTATGTGGCCATGAATTACTGCTTGTCTTGCTTGATATGGTGTTTTAAATCCTAACTTGGATGAAACAATTGTTTGTAATCTTCGTGCAAGTAAATCTGTAGGTTTCAAATTAAGTACATCATCTAATGTTGCCTCAGTTGATATTAGCCCGATTCTTGAAAGTGATTTCAATAATATTGGTTCTTTTTCATCTCTAACTTTTTGTGTTAATGCAAGTAATGATCTTGCTTGTTGTCTTACACGGGATAATTCTGTATGTGCTTTCCATAATTCTTTTTTAGTTCTTAATCCAAATGTACCCAAAGTTTGTAATTCTTCCATTTTTAATTCATAATTAAGTGGTCTTTTTGGTTTACGCCAAGTTTTACGTGGATATTTTGGATCTCCCATTCATAACACCTATTCTTTTTTCTCCGCTGCCGGGGCTGCTGCT